>Ga0307992_1001131_pt1 | contig 16047 bp, 7 predicted proteins | sample EllFjometagen133_FD_203162 | JGI IMG/M metagenome (GOLD analysis project Ga0307992, IMG submission 203162) | Marine microbial communities from Ellis Fjord, Antarctic Ocean - #133 | ecosystem: Environmental > Aquatic > Marine > Unclassified | place: Southern Ocean | collected 2014-10-08
TATTCCCTTCTTACATTTCTTTTTATGACAATAATTTCAGATAAAAGCACAAAAAAATTATCTTTGCGGAGATTTTTAACAGAGGTAACAAAAACACTATCATGGCAAAAATAAAAAAGTCTCAGGCACCCGACAGATTAGAAGAAGTTGAAAGCGCATTGAGCCGTACTGAAAGATACATTGAAGAAAATCAAAAACCCCTGACAATTATTATCCTGGCTTTAGTCGTGGTTGTTATTGTTTTTATGGGATATAAACGTTTCATAGTAATACCTGCTGAGAAAGAAGCACAGTCGCAAATGTTTATGGCCGAGAGATACTTCGAGCAGGACTCATTTAACCTGGCTCTTTATGGCGATGGCAATAACCTTGGGATGCTTGATATTATTGACGATTATGGCATTACTAAATCATCTGAACTAGCTCATTACTATGCCGGTGTTTCATTTCTTAACCTCGGTGAATTTGAACTGGCAATTAAACATTTAGAAAAATTCAGTTCAAATGACAAAATGATAAAACTGATTGCAAAAGGAGCTATTGGCGATGCTTACCTTGAACTTGGCGAACCGTCAAAAGCTATTGGTTATTATGAGAAAGCTGCTACTACTGAAGATAATGTATTTGTAAACCCAATTTATCTTTTTAAAGCCGGTCAGGTTTATGAATCGCAGGAAGAATTTCAAAAAGCATTGGAAACCTACCAAAAAATAAAAGATAATTACCCTGAAAGCCAGGAAGGACAAAAGATTGAAAAATATATAGCCAAAGTAAAGCTCAGGGTAAAATAAAGTTATTCCCTATATTCCCTCTATTCCTATACCCGGTTCTTCGGGCATAATCCAGTGTCCATCACGAAATTCAGCACCTTTGTACGGATCGTTTCTTAGGAGAAGTGGACCATCAAGATCGAGCCATTTTGCCAGAGGCTGGAGTTGAACAGCTGCACTAATAGCCACAGATGATTCGATCATACAACCGATCATTATGTCCAGGTTAAAAGCCCTGGCAAGAACTGCAATACGAAAGGCTTCAAGTATTCCACCGGATTTCATAAGTTTTATATTAACACCATCGTATGCTTCAGCAATTGCGGGTATATCTTTTGATGTATTTATTGCTTCATCGGCAACGATTGGCACCGGCGCTCTCTCTTTCAACCATTTGGTTTCCTTTATCATATCCACAGGCATGGGTTGTTCTATAAGTTCCACACCTTGTTTTGCCAGCCATTCAATTTTTCTTATTGCTTCTTCTTTGTTTGTCCATCCCTCGTTAATATCAACCCGAATCGGTTTATCTGTAACCTGGCGAATAGTTTCAATTATACTCCTATCATCACGGTTTGTAAGTTTTACCTTTAGTATCTTATATGGAGCAGCTTCGCGGACCTTTGCCCTGACTACTTCTGGTTTGTCGAATCCTATTGAGAAAGAGGTATTCACAAACTTATTCGGATCAAGACCAAAAAACCTGTGAACAGGAATATTAAGTCTCTTACCAAGCCAGTCGAATAGTGCAATATCTAGTGCTGCCTTTGCCGGTGATATATTTTTAATCTTTGCATTAACCCTATCTGTCAATTCATAAAATTCAAACGGGTTTGAGTCGATATAAACGGGAATAATTTTCTTCAGTTCAGATATTGTTCTTTCAGCATTCTGCCCGGCACCTGTCATATGCGATGCCTCTCCTATTCCCGTTATCCCGTCTTTTTCGTAAAAAACAAATACATCTTCTTTATAGTCAGTGCTACCACGACTAATAGTCCATGTATGACCCAGTTCAAGTTTTATTTTCTTATAGGTAATTGATGCTTTTGTACCATTACTTTTTCCTTTTTTGTTCACCTCTCCGGCTAATAATCTGTTCCCCGGAAAGACTAGTGATGAACCTGCTAAACCGGTTAAAGCGAGAAATTTTTTTCTGCTTATTTTCATCCGTTCAATTTTTATAAAACGTAAAAATACAAAAAACAAATAACTACTAACTGTTTGAAAAATGTTGATAACAATATAGTACTTAATATGTTTTTTAGCATATGATGTTTGTAGTTTTGACAGATCTTTCCTTTTTCAATAAACATCATAGTTATGCAGTTACCCGGAGAACCAAAAGCAACACTCAATCAGGAAGCCAGGAATTTCGTTGATCTATATGCTCAACTTGGTGAAAGGGCGGAGAATTTTTTACCTGACAGAGTTTTTGAAAGCCTTTCAAATTTTGTGAGGTTATGTTATGAAGAACCCGATGATCCGGCGAAACAGCAAGCTGAAATACGGAAATATTTGCTTGAATTAAAAGAAGCTATACCCGGTTACATAGATGTTTCCCTGATGTTAATGCCTCATGAGAACTCAAAAGCATTTGAGTACAGTGCAAGAAGGAAGGTATTCCATGATATGCTAAATGAGCTTATTGATTCCGAGCAGGTTGATGACAAAACTAAAATACAGTTCAGAAACATTCTTAAAACCCATGATTATTCATTGGGCACACCTCCGGTTACAAAAACAACTATCGACTCGCTTTACGCGATATTGTTGGGTGATAAAGTAAGAGAACTCCGCAAATTTCGTGATCTGATTGGAGTAAGTGGGGATATCGAAGAAGCACAATGGAATTATATGCTTGATGTAATGGATCAGATGATTAATCAGTCAACCCATTATACAACAAGTGCAGAAAAGGAGAATTTTCTTTCACGCACCGAATCTACCGTGAATTTCAAAGGACTAAATGGATTTATAAGAACTATTGTTTCAGGAACTGCCGAAACAGCTATTGATCTGCTTACAAAAGAAGTATTTAGCAAAAACAGTGTAAGGGTAATCGAATTTTCAACAGAAGAAAACCTTTACAAACAGATATATGAAGAGAGCACAAGTATTTTCGCTATCAGGATAAGGAACATGAGAAAAAACCCTTTCAACTCCTTCAAGTGGTTTCCTTTACTAACCAGAATGGTATTTATTGATGATTCACCTGAATCCCGGTCAACCAATACATCCCTGATCTTCTGTCTGCATAATGGAATAATTAATACTCTTAATAAGGTTCATACAAAGAAACTGGGAGCCCTGGCCAACAGCCAGTTGAATCTTCGTCTGATCCATGATAAGGTCAACTCGAGGAATCTTAAATATTTCAGGCAAAAGATTGATGAAAAAATTATTGAATATGATAAAGAACTAAGGCAACTGAAAAAAGAACAGCTCGCTAATCCTGAAAGCCCTGATCAGGATAATATTCTTTATAAATTCGATGAATTTGCCCGGCAGGTAATTAAAGATAAGTATATACTTTCAAAATTCGGAGCATACATCAACCTGGCAGAAAACACAAGGGATCCTGAAAATATTAAAATAATTAATCGCGAGTTGATAAAGGAATTTGAGGAAAGAACCCTTGCCTATTTTTATTCCGAGAATAAAAGCCTGCATATTGCAACAGTTGTTGAAGGTGGCGGTCGTAACCAGATAAGGACATACGGAGAATATTTACTCAAGCGTCCTCTAAAACCTGTACAGGATTCAATAATACACAGGTGCAAAACTATTCTGGATGTCGTCCCTGATAATTACCAGAGAACAATACACAACCATTTTCATAATAATTTCGGAATAAATCTTTTTCTTGAAAAATACAAAGAATACCTCACCAAAGTTGAGAATAATTCAGATAATCAGGGAAGGTTCAGAAACCTGCTGATCGATTTTGGTATTGAAGACAAATACAACAAAAAAGGATCGGCAGATAAGAATATCATTAAAGAGTTTATTAGTAATCTGGGGAATCTGGAAAAAACATCAATTTCAGATGATGTACAAATGATTATAAGGGATCTGTTGTTTTACAAGAACCGAACACCAAACCCATTTATTTTCTTTAACCAGGAGGCAGCCTGGGAGTATAAAGATCTTTTCCCACCCGACCGTTTTGATCTTAATCCATTTGATATTGAGATTGAACTTAATGAGGAGGGTCATGTTGACTGGGAGCGACTGCTTACAAAACTTGAACGAATAAAAAGCACTTTCCAGTTATTCGATGAAACAGGGAATTTGTGGGACCGGTTCTGTGAAAATTCAATCCTCATTATTAACGATCCGTCCAACCCATCAGGATTCACCGATTTTAATAATACTAACCTGATAAAATTCCTTAAGTTTCTTAATAACAGTAAACTTACTTTGTTTTTAGATGAAGCATATAACGACGCAGTAAAAATAGAGGATCCCGAAGAGCCGAAATGGCGCACTATTTCAAGATACATAATGAACAATATCGGTTCATTTACCCGAATAAGTGTCGTATCGTCTTTATCAACAACAAAAAACCTCGGGGCAACCGGTGATCGTCTCGGTTCTCTTCTGGCAACACCGGTTAGAAAAGATGTGATTGATTATGCCAGGGAACGATTTGGAGTTGAAAAAGGAAACACAAACTCATTATTCATCCTTGTTAATATACTGGAAACAGCTCAGCTGGCAAAGAAAATAAAAGACAGAATGGATGAAAGTCTTCCAAAAGATGCTTCCAGGTATAAAATAAAAGAGAAGCTGAAAAAATATATTATGACAGAGATACGTGTAAACATTAATATCCGTGAAAACGGAAATAGCCCCCATACACGTAATCCGTCATTATTTGAAGGAAGTCCGCTACACCTTTTCCTTCTTGAAGAACTTGTATCTCTTGATAAGCTTGATGTTCTGGAACTACCGGATGATTTCAAATATAAAGGAATTCCATTCTTTGGCTATTATAAAGATCATTTGGTAAGTGAACTGAATAATTTCAGGATAAATAAGATATTCAGACGGGAAGCTAACAAAAGACTGGAGCTGGCAAAGAACAAAGCATTAGTAGTTTTAAAAGAAAGTGAGCAAAACAAGATTAGTGTACTGGATTCGGATGGGTCATACCTTTTCAATCTTCATCTGAAAGATTTTTTCTCATACCAGGATTTAGAGAAATTCACAAAAAAACTTGCAGACCAGCGCGGAATTGCACTTATACCCTATCAAACAGGATTCCTGCGTTTTTCACTTGGTGATTATATCGAAGGTTCTGCAAAGAGCTACGATAATTTTATTGATGAATTTGAAAATGCACTGCGTATGTTCCTGAAATACTGGAATATATTCCATCAAGCTAAGAATGATCCTTCAAACAAAGATAAACAGACAGATGATATTTTAATTGATATTTTCAAAGTTCGTAGTGACAGTGAAATGATTAAAAATATTCTTGAAGATTTTAATGTTATCCGTAATCTAAATAGGGATATTAATAATTCGCTAAAAATCAGCGATATAAAAACACTTTATCATGCTTTTCCAAAAGAATGTGGGGTCTCAATCAATTCAATTGGCGATTCAAAAAATGCTGTGTTGGAATTCTATGAAAATGTCGGGAAATGCAGAAATCTAACTGAATTCATCTCATCCAAAGCATTTACAAAAGTATATGAGAACCTTCTGCCTCAGATTTACCGCAATATTCCACAGCTTAAAAAACTTGACATCAATACAGTAATTGCCAAATACGGAAAAACAACCTTACTTAAGTACATTAAAAGTAAGCTGGAATTCCAACCGGACATGTATATACTTGATAACCCGGAAGAGCTAACTATTATGCAGGAAATCCTGATTGAACTGGAAAAGATTTTGTTCTCTGATGCAAAAACAAAAATACTCTCAATTAATGCGAACAAAAATGATATTTCAGGTGACCTGGCTAAACTTGAAGGTTATAACAGAATACTGAAAAAATACATAGAAGAATTATTACTGCATTTTAATCTCCCTTTTGAGCTGCATTCAGTTGAACCATCATTTGAACAACTTGCGGATACAGTTGCTTTAAGATTTAATGAAATTACCGGATTATCTGTAAACGACATTAATTCGGATATTTTCACTAACAGGTATTTCGAAAAGATAGATAAGAAGCTGGAAGATCAAAAGCGGGATGAAATGATGAGAAAATACCCCGGAGTAATTCAGCAAACAATCCGCAAAAAGCTTTATCACTCTAACCTCACAACAACAAACAGGATATTGTTCATTTACCTGCTTCAAAAAAATAACCAGTTTGAAAACCGGCTGATTGAAAGAATAAACCGGTTTACGAGCCATTATGATATTACAGAGCAGGAAGATATAAGACTGACCAGAGAAGATCTGATATCACAGCTTATTCCTGCAGAAATAAAAACATTACTGGATGAGATATCTGCACAAAGAAAAGTAAAGATCCTACCTGAACAACTGCATGATGAAGTAAGACAGATGGTTCTGTTCTTTATCAGTCTTGTAAACATGACCAAAAACAATGAGTATTACAAGAAATATAATCACATACTAATCAAACTGATTGAAACAGATTTCCTGGAACAGAATTCAAATATAAATGAAATGGTGCAGCATGGAATTGTGCTTCATAAAAATTTTCCTGTGCATAATAACACACTTGAAAAATGGAAAAAAGGATCGTTACTATGGATAGCACAATTAATGTCGCGTTGTGGAGTAATTGCCTGGGAACAGCCGGTGCAAACACATACAAGGATAGCAACTGATGCTAAAAAACGGGAATATCCCTATCATAAAATAGACAGGTCAGACGATACGTTAATCAACAATACAGACTCTCAAAATCCTGACCGCAATGAATTCATAAAAAAAATGCAGGTCAGACCTCTGTCCTCATTTTTCGCAAAACGACTCGCCCTGTTTGCTCATAATCTTGACGAAGAAGATTACCGGTGCAAGATTGTAAATACCGGTTTGGTGAAGGAACTCCATATTATTCAAAAATCTTTTCTGAAATATCTGACAGATAATTACCGGTTGATAGGACCAGGATTTATTAAGCTGGATGAGGTTCAGGAGTTTATTCCTGACGTAATCCTCCTTCTCGGAGCTCCTGAAAAAGTAATATCATTCCCTCAAATTGGTTATTTCGATCTGAAAGGTCCAAACGGGAATATAAAAACCATCATTACACCTTTGAAAAAATCTGTTGACTACTTTGGGAACATCAAGAAACCCAGACTGACCATGGTTAATGAGAAAGTAAAAGAGCTGGGTGGTATACCCGTTCATGGCTCTTTGTTTGCAGTGGAAGAAGATGATGGTAGTATTTTTGTTATCCAGATAAGCGGTGACAGCGGGGTTGGTAAATCAGAAATGCTGGCTGCTATGATGCTTAAGTGGATGAAGAAGGATCTTCCTGGCATCCGTTCAATTAAAATGATTGCCGGGGATATGTTTCACCTGTTTCCCGATGAAGAGGGTAACCTGTACGGGATAGGCACAGAAATGGGTGATTTCTCACGTGTTACAGATTTTGATCCGGATTTTATTAAAAATTATAATTCCCTTTTCGAAAGCAGTGCAGACAGTAATGTTAATGACCTTAACTCAAGAAGTACTATCAGTGGTTTATGTGATATTAATATGCCTTTTAAAATTGATATCATGCTTACTGCTTACAATTTTGCCAGGGAAGAAGCTGGAGTGAAACGGTATGCCAACCCGGAAAACTTTTTTCTTTATCGTGATTCACATGGAGAGAGGAAAGAAAAAGCAACCAGTTCTGATAATCCCCATATTCTGCGAACTTTACTTCGCTATTCAGGCGACAAGAATATTGTTGAAGTAATTGACCGGTATGGCAACCATCTTGATGATATACTGTCATGGGAAAAAGATGAATTTATCGGAATGCAATATCTGTCATCCTCATACAAGATGATGGATAAGATTGACATTGAAGATACTGTCAATAAAATATTTATTAATAAATCCTTTGCCAGGGAAAACAAGAAGTATATTGTTATTAAAGTCAGGTTTGATATAATTAAAAACCGGTTTATTGCTGATGCAAAATGCGATGAGGATAAGAATATTATTTTTTTCCCAATTGACCGTGATTTTTTCGGTGCATTATTTATTACCCTTGCCAGCACACCTGCCGGAAATCCTTTTATTGCAGAACCTGGTGAAAGCAAGACAAAAAAGCATTTGATAGAGATACTAAAAGGAAGACCTGATGGTACAGGAAAAGGGAAAAAAATTCAGTTAGGTATTCTTTCAACCGATCTTGGCAGGAAAGGGAAAGAGATTACCGGACCACAAAAAGCAGCTGAAGATGTAAAGACTCTGATACGCGAAGTACGCATTATGAACCCCGACCTTGACAAAAAGAAAAATCATGTTAAGAAATTAATAATTGAGTGCTATAAGCCACTGTTCAGGCATCATAAACATAACATGGAAATTTGGCGATACAACTTTTATTTGTATCAGCTTGAAGAAATGCGAAAAGCCCGGCTGGTTAGAGTGGATGATATAAAAACTAAAATAAATATGTCAGGATTAGCTGGTTTCTATCCTTTACCCAGGAACCATAAATTCAGTCCGTTGCTAATAACACCCAATATCAATATAGAATTAAACGGATTTAGTGAAACTTACGAACAGTTAATGTGGTTACCTAATATCCGGGAATTTGCCGACCAGTTTTATAATGACTGCAGTACAGTATATATTGCCAATGGCTACAATAGGGACACCATCATCAACAACATAGTTATACAGCTTCTCTTAATGAACGGGTATATTGCTATTGAAGATCTGACCCGTGGTAAAATAACTGAAAAGGCTAACAGGGAAACAATTGCTGCAGCAAAATTTGCAGCCGTTAAGAAGCTAAAGGAAATCGAACCAAAAAAGACCGGCAGGAGGTAAGGAAATAATCTAATTCAGCTATTCTTACCTGGCTGCAATGGCTTCAATCTCAATTTTTACATCCAGGGGTAACCTGGCAACCTCAAATGCAGCTCTTGCAGGAGGGTTTTCGGGGAAGAACTTTTCGTAAACTTTGTTCATTTCAGCAAAATCATTCATATCCTGAAGCATACAGGTTGTTTTTATTACCTCTTTCATTGAATACCCGGCAGCATTTACTATAAAACGGATATTCTGTAAAACCTGGTCAGTCTGTGAAGTTATAGTATCACCGGCAAGTTTCCCGGTGTCAGGATTAAGTGGTACCTGACCTGAGATATATAATGTGCCTTTTACTTCAACAGCTTGGCTATAAGGGCCAATTGTGCCCGGAGCTTTTTTTGTACTAATTACTTTTCTCATATTAGATAATTAAAAAATTACTATATTAGTTAAAAGCTAAAAGTAAACATTTAACTTAACAAACTTTCCACATTCCCTTTAATCCCTTTATTCCCCTACTCCCTCTACTCCCTTACTATCTATATATCACGATCGTACCAGCTTTTACGTTTTTCATATTTCAAATCGCTCAGGATGGCTGATTTTGCACTTATGGTAAATGAATAACTTTGCCGACTCCCTAATGGGATCCATGAAAGTCTCATCTGCCAGCAGTGAAGATCGCGGGAAATATTCACCGATGTATAGGTAAGCTCTTTAATCTTGAAATCCCAGCCTGAATTAAAACCTACTTTCCATTTTGAAGTAAGACTGATATTTCCATTAAAATTGAGAGCTTGAGTAATGTTAGGTTCATCAGATCTTGGTTTTGACCAGTTGAAATTATATCTGAATGAAAACCGCCAGGGTACATTAAAATCAGTATATCCCAGTTCTTCCTCAATAAACTGTTCATCCTGCCCCATCACATCAGAACCTAATCCTATTCCTCCACCCTCCGGTCTGATACCGGCAGATGAACTTCTTGAGGTAGTTGGACTTCCACCGCCACCTCCGGCTTTTGAACTGAAAGAGGCGTTTACCGATAAATTTAACCTTGTTACGCGAAATAACTTACCGGTTTGCTTAATCTCAAAAGTATTAATCCTTGTACCATTATCGTTAATTGCATATGGATCAAAAGCACCACCAAAGCTCAGGCTGACTTTTTTGAAAAGTTTGGTTGATCCCCGGAAAATAACAGGAGCAAGATTAAGTGAATCTGCAAACATATTGTAATTTGTAGAGAAATTAAACCTGTCAATTATTTTAACTTTCTGTGCCTCTTTTGTTGTATCTTCCAGGTTCCTGAGCTTCATCTCTATATTGTTATTGAGAGAAAAAGAAATTGACCCGTTTCTCCCGGGCAGTGAAGGTGTACTGTATATTTCAGATTCGTATATTGAATATTCACGAGTACTACCCGTTGTATCTGCCTGGTATTCTCGATAATAGCTTGGGGTAATTTCACTCATATCAGGAACCAGAGACATAGATATTGCCGGGCTCATCACATGACGAATAGCAACAATTTTTGAATCAGGATTCAATGGTGTGAACGTACCATATATCTTAGGAGTAAATCCTAAAGAAATTGAAGGCACGAATGCATGAGCATAACTAATTTCTTTAATAGTATCGGTAACTACCTGATTATCCTCCCAGCTTCTATCGATACTACTGGAATATAAAACTCCTGAATACCTAACCTGCGGCGAGATAGAAAAATTATTAAACGGGCGGAAAACCGTACTCAAAGGGATTGAATGCTGGAAACCATTTTTCATTTCATCAAACATATCTGAAGTCAGAAATTTTTCATCAGTAGTACTTATCCTGTTATCCATCTTGGCCTGGTAGCTTAATTCAATATTTTGATACCATTTAGTTTCTCCAACCTGGTTTTTCGGTTTGAACGGATAGATACGGCTCATATTAAAATTTGCACGCGGGAGGTTCAGGCTAACCGTCTTATTTCTACTGTTCTGGCTATGGTTCATGCTGGCAGAAAAATTAAAAGGTGTTCCCTCCCATCTTCTGGAATAAGAGATACTGGATGTTTTTGTATTTGTCAGATAACTGTTCGAGGAACGTGCATATTTCTGATCAAAGCTACTGGAAGACATGTTGACATTCCCTGAAAAACTGGCACCAGGATTATTCTTGGGATCCTGAGAATGTGACCATGAAATAGAATAATCGTTTGATGCACGATAAGTAGGAAGACCTTTCTCTCCCGACACACTTTTATAATACCTGGCATTTAAGTTACCCGTAAACTTATACCTTTTTTTATATCTCGAACTTAATCGCAATCCATATGTTCCATTTGTATAGATATCACCACGTATAGAAAGGTCGGCATATTCACTCAATGCAAAATAATAACCTCCATCTCTGAAGAAAAATCCACGATTTTTTTCTTCTCCATAAGTAGGAATAAGAACACCCGATGCACTCCCTTTTTGGTTAGGAAAAAATCCAAACGGAAGAATCAATGGTAAAGGTAAATCCTCAACAACAAGGTAAGCGGGACCGGAAACAATTTTATCATCAGGTATAACTTTGGCTTTTGTAAGGGCAATGTAAAAATGAGGATGTTCAGCATCACATGTCGTATATTTCCCCGATTTTATATGTATTTCACCATTAGCATGTTTCTTTGTTCTTGTGCTGTGCAAGTATCCCCCCTGTTCTTCAGTAATAATTCCTTTAATAATACCTTTTTGTGTCTTGAAATTATATTCAAGTGTATCTGCATCAAATTCTTCGGCTCCATCTTTAAAATGAGGTCTGCCCACTATGTTTCCTGTACTATCAGGCCAACCGGTTGCCATAACAACACTATTTTTTGTATCAAGCACAATATAATCAGCTTCCAAAACAATATCTTCATAATTTATAACTGCCTGACCATATAAATAAACTTTATGGGCTTTTACTTCGAAGCGTAAAGAGTCTTCTGAATTGTATTTAATTGGAACTTCTATAACATTAGCTGAACCTGACTGTGAAGCTGTTTGGGTAGTATCAACCAAAACTGTATCCTGTTGCATCATAGTATTACCGGATGTTACAGGATTATTCTGACCAAAAGACAGACATCCTGAATAAATCCAGATAACAGTAATGAATACAGGTTTTATGTATTTTTTTAACAATTTATTAATACTATTTTTGTGTGATCAGTGTTATGTATAAAAGTAGTTTCTAATTGATAATACAAGGTTGGGGACAAAGCTAAATAAAAAATCAATTTTCTGTGAATGAGGTACCGCATAAATAATGCCATTTTTCTAAAGCAACAAATGGCTGTTTTGCTATTTTTTTTTATTGTTGCATTCTCCATTTGCCAGAATTGTGCTTTTGGACAGAATAAAGGCATTAATAATATGTGGACAATTGTTATTGATCCAGGACATGGAGGAAAAGATCCCGGTACATTGGGTAGAAAATGCAGGGAAGCTGATATTGTTCTGGGCATTGGATTGAAACTCGGTAAATATATAGAACAAAATTTTAGCGATGTGAATGTAATTTATACAAGAAAAACCAACAAGTTTATCGAACTTCATAAAAGGGCAGATATTGCAAATAAAAACAAAGCCGATCTTTTTATATCGATCCATGCCGACTGGTATAGCAATTCACGTATTACCGGTCCGTCTACATATGCTATGGGTATTCATAAAAACAAAGAGAACCTTGCTATAGCACAGAAGGAAAATGCGGTTATTACACTTGAAAAAGATTATACTACCAAATACGAAGGTTTTGATCCTAATTCTCCCGAATCTTATATAATTTTTTCTTTAATGCAAAACACTTATCTCGATCAGAGTCTTGAGTTTGCATCTTTTGTTCAGGATCAGTTTAGAGAACGGGCAAGAAGACATGACAGGGGTGTTCGTCAGGCAGGTTTTCTTGTCCTTGCTCAAACAACTATGCCCAGTGTTTTGATCGAAACCGGATTTGTTTCAAATCCTTCTGAAGAGAAGTACCTGATTTCACAACAAGGACAGGAACATATTGCTTCTGCCATTTACAGGGCATTTAAAGAATATAAAAAGAACATTGAGGATAAAAGCAATTTCATAATTGCCCGGAAACAAAACACAATACGTTTTATGGTTCAGATATCCTCTTCACCTAAGCAAATTTCATTAAATTCAGATTTCTTTAAAGGACACAAGAATGTTTATGAATTTAAGATAAATAAGGCTTACAAATATGCACTTCTTGATTCGGGGACATATGATGAAACCATAGCTTTTAGTAAAACGTTACAAAAAGATTTTCCGGGTGCTTTTATTATTGCAGTAAGAAATGATACAGTTATTCCTGTTCAGGAAGCACTTAAGAGTATAAAACGATAGAACGATAGAACGATAGAACGATGGAACGACGGGGCGAAAGAGAAAAAAGAAGAAGAAAGTATTATCCTTAAGAACCAAAAGTATTAATAAGTAATTTTCTAATTTATTAAAAATGAAAATATCACACGAAGTAAAGATTGGGTTTTCAGTTTTTGTTATACTGGCTATGTTTATCTGGGCCTATAATTTCATGAAAGGGCATGACATTCTAAGCTCATCTATTCACTATTATGTTTACTATAATGACATAAACGGACTGGAAGAATCATCTCCTGTAACATTAAATGGTTATAAAATAGGAACCGTTAGTCGTATTGGATTTGTCCCGGAAAAAACAGGTGAATTGGAAGTAAGATTATCTATTAAAGAGCAGGTTAACTTACCATTAAATACTACAGCTGAAATTTACAACTCAGACCTGCTGGGTACAAAAGCTATCAGGTTATTAACAGGTGATAGTGAAAGTTTTGTTGTAAAGGGAGACACTCTTAAAGGTTATATTGAAATCGCATTGCAGGACCAAATAGGAGAGCAACTTTATCCACTTAAAGAAAAAGCTGAAAACCTTATGGTTTCAATTGATTCGGTGCTTTCAATTATCCAAAATACATTCTCTGGCAGCTTTAGCAACGATCTGGGTGAAAGTGTCAGACATATAAATAACACGCTTAGCTCATTAGATACTATGGTTACAAAAAAAGATGGATCATTTGCAGGAACCATGGCAAATATTGAATCAATTACGCGAAACCTTGCAAAGAACAATGAAGTATTAACAAGAACACTTGAAAATCTGGCCTCAGTTAGCGATTCAATCGCCCAATCAAATATCCGTTCATCAATTAACAATCTTGACCTGGCGCTGGCAAATTTTAGTTCAATTCTTTTGAAAATAAATGAGGGCACTGGAACTACCGGAAAAATCGTAAACAATGACTCATTATATTACCAGCTTACTGAAACAATTGAAAGCCTGAACCTGCTCCTTAAGGACATGCAAATGAATCCAAAACGATATGTGCATTTCTCCCTGTTTGATAGAGGAAAAACAGTTGTTGTTGATAAGAATCCGAACAACAAGAAATCAAAACCCGTTAAATAAATAAAACCCGAAATTTTCCAGTTTGAACACTTTCATGAGTATTTAATGCTTTTTCAAAAAAAGATTTGATTATGTTTTTGATGAAATGAAGAAAATTTTTGATTAGATTTACTGTTAATTACTTAACAGGATAATGAAATCTTTAGTTAATACATAATAAACAATTATATGTCAAAAACTTATGTGTCTAATTACTTAATATGCTTATTTTTAGCCAATTAATCTTTTTTCATTTTTTTTTTCGCTACAAACACCTGATAATAATAACAATATATTAATTATGTAAAAACCAAGTAAAATTTAATTTTTTTTTTACCATTTTTTTAACAAATTTAGTGTTCCCAAATCAGGTATAAAACTGGAATAGTAATTTACCAAATATAACTCCGTTCTCATTCATGAATAATTCTCATCAGGACGTTTGGCAAAATTGTTTAAAAATAATTAAAGATAACGTTCCATCCATAAGTTACAGAACCTGGTTTGAACCAATCGTTCCTATTCGAATAGATAGTAATATCCTTACTATTCAGGTACCCAGTCCATTTTTTTATGAATACCTTGAAGAGCAGTATATTGATATTCTGAGAAAAACTCTCAGGAAAGAACTGGGGCCTGATGCAAAGCTGGAATATAATGTGGTAATGGAAAATTCACAGTTTGACCAGTCTAAACCTTATACAATAAAATTACCTACCAGAAATAAAACAGATTTAAGAAATCGTCCATTTTCACTACCACTGGAATCTGAAAGTGGTTCAATAAAAAACCCATTTATCATACCAGGTATCAGGAAACTTCATGTTGACCCCAGGTTAAATCCTGATAATTCATTTCAGAATTTTATTGAAGGTGAATGTAACCGTCTGGCTCGTTCTGCCGGATTTGCAGTTGCAAATAAACCAGGAGGAACTGCTTTTAATCCTCTGTTATTATATGGGAACTCAGGACTGGGAAAAACCCACCTTGCTCAGGCAATTGGAATTTTAGTAAAAGAAAAATTTCCCGAGAAAATTGTGTTATATGTCAACGCCAACAAATTCCAGACGCAGTTTGTCGAATCTGTTAGAAACAATAATAAAAATGATTTCCTGCATTTCTACCAGATGATCGATCTGTTAATACTGGATGATGTTCATGAATTTGCAGGCAAGATAAAAACACAGGAAACATTTTTCCACATTTTTAATCATTTACACCAGAGTGGTAAACAACTGATACTAACATCAGACAAACCACCGGTTGAACTTCAGGGACTGGAACAAAGATTATTATCAAGGTTCAAATGGGGACTCTCTGCCGATCTTCAGTCACCTGATTTTAATACACGTATAGCAATACTAAAAAAGAAAGCATATAATGACGGGATAGAACTTGATGACGAGGTACTGGAATACGTTGCTACACATATAACAAATAATGTTCGCGAATTAGAAGGAGCACTTATTTCATTACTTGCACAATCAACTCTGAACAAGAAGGAAATCACTATCAATCTGGCTAAAGAGATGATTGATAAATTGATTAAGAATTCACGACGTGAGATCTCAATTGATTACATACAAAAAATTGTTTGTGACTATTATAATATTCCCCTTAACCTGATACAGAGTAAAACCAGAAAAAGGGAGATTGTACAAGCACGCCAGGTTGCAATGTTCTTTTCGAAAAGTCTTACTAAATCCTCACTTGCCACTATTGGAACCCAAATTGGAGGGAAAGACCATGCAACAGTTTTGCATGCCTGTAAAACTGTAAATAACCTTATTGATACTGATAAACAATTCAGACTTCAAATACAGGATATTGAAAAGAAATTAAGTTT
>Ga0307992_1001132_pt1 | contig 16047 bp, 14 predicted proteins | sample EllFjometagen133_FD_203162 | JGI IMG/M metagenome (GOLD analysis project Ga0307992, IMG submission 203162) | Marine microbial communities from Ellis Fjord, Antarctic Ocean - #133 | ecosystem: Environmental > Aquatic > Marine > Unclassified | place: Southern Ocean | collected 2014-10-08
GACGCTTCGATATGAAAAAAGATCTCTGGATCATGGAGCGATGGGAAGATCCGTTTTTCCTAAAAACAAATGACTTTCTTCAGAATATGTACCGCAATAAGGCACAGCCTAAATTTAGCAAACAATGGAATAGCTGCCATGATGACGCGATAGAGGTCTATGGTTCTTACTTAGTTCTAGACCGTAAAGGGCGCTGGGTGCTTGTTTTTAGGTATGGCTGCGATGGGTCAGAATGGAATCTCTGTCTACCGCGAGGCAATGATGAGCTTGAACTTTTTGAAATGGGCGAAAGCTTCCCTGAGTCGGCAACTGACACAGAATATGATGAACTGCTTTACCAATGGTGTAGCGAAAACATTACTTACTCATCTTGCGCGAAGCTTACAGAGCCAACATCATGAAGCTAACTCCACTAGATCGCGACATAAGTGGCTACTTCCGATGTCCGCATTGCCAGCGCTGGTCTCACACATGGACGTGGGAATCACCTCCTGGTAGAGCCACAGAGTATAACCCAGTTTGGATATGCGAGATGTGTGGCGGGCGTGGCGATCAGGGGGCTGAGGAACTGACGAAGGAAATATACTATGGATAATCGAAACAACACAAAAAAAAAGGAGCACAGCATGCCAGCGAAGGATGATACCTCAATTAGATCGTATGAAGATTGGCGGCATGATCGTCAAGCCGCTTGGAACTTTGTCAACACTGGCTTACACCGGCCTAATAATAGAGAGGTTGCTGAATTTCAAGAGAGACTGATTCGTGAGTTATGGTATTTGTTGAAAAAATCGGGAATCTCTGTCGATTGAGATATCGGGGCAAGGCAGGCGTGGTGACCAGGGCGTAGAGGCAAATGAAAAGGCTATCTATTTTGGATAACAAGCTATCGAAAAAAAGCGAACTAATGCTCTCTAGGGGGCTTGTGGGGCGGAGTCAGCTATAGCCGAAGCCCACGTTGCCTGTATCTGGCCTGCGGCGTTTTCACCGAGTCCAATATAATGATCAATTGCGTCACTACGATGGCCTGTAAGAGCACCAATCATTGACCTGTCATAGCCCTGCCTAATGGCCCACGTAGTAACGGACTGGCGCAACACGCGGCACCTGACGGGGATTCCTATAGCACGTGTTGCACAGTCAGCCAATACACCAGAGAGTACACGAGGAAGACATACGCGGCCTGTTGGATTTAGGAACACAGGGGCGGACAGGGCTTGTTTAGGTCCGAGCAGATCGGTCAGAGTACCGGTAAGAGGGATACGCACAGGCTGCCCAGTCTTTGCCTGCGTGATCTCAATGTATTCGGGAAAGATATGTCGCCATTCGAGTCGAGTAGCATCAATTGGCCGACATCCAGTCATCGCAATAAACGCCAGTGGCCTATACCATTGGCCCCCATTCAATTGTACCTCACGGAGTACAAGGCCTACTTCCTGCGGTGTGAGAGGGCTAATCTGTTTTCGCTTAGGCTGTAACCGTGGCCATGCGCGAACCGGCTGTACATCAATAATGCCTCTTTCCCACGCTGCGCGGAGCATTGCCTTGAGATTTGCAATTTGGCGACGTACCGTATTGGTTGAGTAGCGTGTTAACATTTCACCGACCCAAAGGTCTATTGCTCCTGGAGTTTGTTCGAGTGTAGCCACATCGAGGACGCCCTGTCGATTACAATACTCGACCCAGAGGCCGAGATCGTGACGGGTAAGATCTCTAGTTGATTCGACGCAACCACGAGCAACCTGAATTACATCGACGTACCAAGGTACAAGCGAGACAAAAGCGGTATTGTCTAACGCAGGAATATGGTTCGATGTCCACGAATCAAACCGTCGTTGGCATTCCTTATCATCGAGATAGGATGTGTCATCAACGCGTAACAGAGATTCCCTGCATCGTTTCCCACCTACCATATAGTCTATGTATGGTTTACCGTTTGATTTACGATTCCATGTAGCCATGTCTTATATTATCATGGTTTGCTCTAAAAATCAAGTGTTTTTGCGTAGCGCAAGAAAGACTTGACAAGCACCGCGATTTCTGTTATCGTTTTACCAGGAGGTGATAAGATGACAATAGAAGAGACCAGACGACGTTGGTTTACTAATTGCGAACACGATTTACGCGCAAAAGACGCATACGTTAGTAGGCGCGCATTGGCGTCGGCCCTACGCATTAGCGAAGGAACCCTTTCAAGAAAGTTAAATGGCAAGCTTCCCGTGCTCGAACGTGACCGAATGATTATGCGAACCGTCTACGAAGCAGCCGGATACACAATGCCAATATGGCCAGAATAGAGGCTTACTAATTTAGTCGAACATACAACAACTAAGGAGCAAAACATTGCACATCACATCCCTCGAAGTAGAAAACACCAAACGGGTCAAGGCGCTTCGTCTGTGTCCGACGAAAACCGGACTAACTATCGTCGGTGGCGCAAACAGTGCAGGCAAAACCACGATCTTAGATTCGGTTGCGTGGGCATTGGGTGGTGCCAAACACGCGCCGAGTCAGCCCAAGAGCATTGGCGCGATAGGCGATCCACATATCCGGCTGGAACTGAGTAATGGTACAATCGTCGAGCGCAAGGGTAAGAAAAGCGCGTTGACCGTTACGTTCGCTGACGGCAGTCGCGGAAACCAATCAGCCATCGACCGATTCATCAACGAATTTGCGCTCGACCTGCCTAAATTCCTTAATGCCACTAACCGCGAAAAAGCTCAAGTGTTGCTAAAAGTGCTCGGCATCGGCGAGCAACTTGAGGCATTAGACAAACGAGAGAAGGGCTTGTACGATGAACGAACAGCGATTGGCCGGATTGCTGAGAACAAAAAAAAATACGCTAACGAGTTATTGGAATATCCGGATGCACCAAAAGGGCTTTTAAGCATCTCGGCACTTATCACGCAGCAACAAAAAATACTCGCTACGAACGGAGAAAATCGACGAAAACGTGATGACGTGAAGATACTGACTCACCAACGGGATGACGTGCGTAAGCACGTCACAGATCTCGAATGCCAACTCACGGAAGCGAAACAGCAACTTGCTGTTATCGAGGCCGATGTACAAACAGCCAACCGTACCGCAGCCGATCTCAAGGATGAGGCAACCGATAAACTGGAAGCCCAAATCGCGCAATTCGAAAGTATCAATGCGCAGGTCTCGACCAATCAGGCAAAAGCAACAGCAGAGGACGAAGCCAACGCGCATCAGGAACAATATGATGCTCGAACAACACTTATCGAATCTGTACGTGCAGAACGTCTAGCCCTGCTTGATTCGGTGTCTCTGCCTCTACCAGGGCTTTCTGTTTCGGATGGCGAACTGGTCTACAACGAACAGAAATGGGACTGTATGGCAGCCAGCGAACAATTGCGTTGCGCTGTGGCCATCGTGCAAGCTCTAGATCCCAAGGATTGCCGATTCGTGCTTATGGATAAGCTGGAACAATTGGATCTGCATACACTTCAAGAATTCGGCACTTGGCTTGAAGCAGAAGGCTTGCAATGTATTGCTACCCGTGTTAGTACGGGCGATGAGTGTACACTAATTATTGAGGATGGACTCCCCGCTGGCAAAAGCTACGTGGATGTGGTTACTGGCGTCGAGGAGTCCGCAACAATTGACGAGGAGGATGACTTTTGAACATTGAACGAGGAAAAAAACACAAAGCGCAAAAGGTTTGTATACATGGCGTTGAAGGGATTGGTAAAAGCACCTTTGCGTCGAAGTTTCCAGACCCCTTCTTCATAGACACGGAGGGGAGCACGTCGGACTTAGACGTTACTCGAACATGTCCTTCTTCCTGGGCGGAAATACTCAGCACTATCGGTGAGTTGCGGCAAGATCATCAGGGCTTCCGAACCACCATCGTAGACACAATAGATTGGGCCGAGCGGTACGGTGTGATTCAGTGTTGTGCGGAGAATGGACTAAGTTCTCTCGGTGGCCAAGAGGATTATGGGAAAAGTTACAACGCATGGGCGGCCCTATGGGGTAAGTTTCTTGATTCGCTTTCCGATCTAGCTGACACAGGGATGCACATCGTTCTATGCGCACATACGCAAATTCGGAAGCAGGAATTGCCAGATCAGTTTGGCTCATTCGATCATTACGAGTTGAAGCTGGAAAAGAAAACGGCAGCTATGACTAAAGAGTGGGCGCGTATGCTCTTGTTTATGAATTATAAGACAACGGTAATCCAAGACGAGAAAACAAAAAAAGCCAAGGCGTTCGGTAGTGGTGAACGTGTCGTATACACAACGCGCACGGGTGTATGGGATGCAAAAAACCGTTTGGAGTTACCGCCCGAACTCCCATTGGATTATGCTCAGTTCTCCCATATCTTTGATCCACCAATCGTATCGAGTCCACCCCGCGATCCGGTTCCCGCTCCGGTTCCCGCTCCGGTTCCCGCTCCGGCTGAGCCGCCGGCCGCCGGTGCGCTAGGACGCTTACAAGCAATGATGCAGCAATCTAGTGTTACCGTCAAAGAGGTCCAAGATGCTATTGCGTCAAAAGGTCATTACCCCGCAAAAACGCTACTGAACAACCTTGACCCCGCCTGGATCGATGGCTACATGTTGCCCAAATGGCAGGGATTGATAGGGATAATCAATAAACAACGGGCAGCGAACACAGAAGGAGCAACGACATGACCGAGGCATATAGTTGGAACCAAGAAGTAGGAGATTGTGACAGTAGCGGATACATTCTATTACCCCCTGGCACGTACCCGTTTAAGATCGTCAGCATGGAAAAGAGCTTTCAGAATGCTACAGCAAAAATCGTTGGTGGTTGCCCAAAGGCAATCATTTCTATAGAGGTGAATGGGGGAGCGCATGGCACCGGTACCTGGAACGAGAACATGCTATTGCATGAGGTGTGTCGGGGGATACTGGGTTCCTTCTTTCTCTGTATTGGCCTACGCGCACATGGGCAAACCGTTAACACCGGATGGTTCGATCCCCAATATCTTGTCGGCAAAAGCGGATCATGCAAGATTGGCACACGCAAATGGAAAGACAAAGACGGAAATGAGCGAGAATCAAACCAGGTAAAAACATGGATTGAACCAACTGTGGCTTCTACCATCGCTGCTTCTGCTCCTGCTCCTGCTCCTGCACCACAGACGGCTGGTATCCCCCCTGTACCAAACCTTAACCGACAAATAGAGGAGCCTATACCCGACGATGACATCCCGTTCTGATGACGATTTCCATAACTTGTTTACATGGGTCCAGGACGTGACCGTAGATCAGTTGCCGAGTCCGCCCATCGTCATAAACGAGTATACGAAGATCGTAAATCCAGAGAGATGGTTGAGTAAACTACAACAAGATGCACGCCTTGGGGCAGAAGCCCCAAGGGCGTATTACGGCGCACTACAGGCCGATCTCCGATTTTTGTATACACTGATAACTGAAAGGAAAGCATCTTGACTTTTGAGGACAGACCATATCAGACCGATGCGTTCAATGCTATCCTGCGCGAGTGGGACGCTGGAAACAAAAACACACTACTCGTGCTACCAACAGGCACAGGCAAAACAATCGTGTTTTGCCGACTGCTCGAACATCTTACGCGGTTAGGTAAACGTAGTCTCGTTCTTGCACATCGAGGCGAGCTACTGGATCAGGCAGCAGACAAGCTCCAGTACGTTACGGGTCTTCGGTGCGCAAGAGAAAAAGCTGATTCCACATGCTTGGGTGAGTGGGAGCGTGTCGTTGTTGGATCTGTCCAATCAATGATGCGTCCCAAGCGTCTTGCTCGATTTGCCAAAGACCACTTTGGCGTAATCATCGTAGACGAAGCCCATCATGCGTTGGCCGATTCGTACCGGCGAATATTGGACCATTTCTCCAGTGCGCATCTCTTGGGTGTGACCGCGACACCTGACCGAGGGGACATGCGCGATCTTGGCGATGTCTTTGATTCGCTTGCTTACGAATATTCACTTCCGCAGTCCATCAAAGACGGCTTTCTGTGCCCAATCAAAGCATTAACCATTCCTCTTAATATCGACATTTCTGGGGTAAAACAACAAGGCGGTGACTACCAAGCTGCGGCATTAGGTCACGCTCTGGATCCGTACCTTGAACAGATAGCTGACGAGATGGTTAAGCATTGCAAAGATCGCAAGGTTGTTGTGTTTCTCCCCCTCATTACAACGAGCCAGAAGTTTTGTGCTCTACTACAAGAAAGAGGTCTTAACGCAGCAGAAATCAATGGTGAGAGCCGCGACCGTGCCGAGATTCTGGAAGCCTTCCACAAAAACAAGACTCGTATACTTTGTAATTCTATGTTGTTGACTGAAGGATGGGATCAACCGGACGTAGATACCATCGTGCCTCTTCGTCCCACGAGAATTAGATCACTTTTTGCGCAAATGGTAGGTAGGGGCATGAGGTTACATCCTGGGAAAGACCATTTATTGCTCCTCGATTTTCTCTGGAACACTGCACGACTACCACTTTGCCGACCGTCGGCCCTGATTGCTGAACACCAAGACATAGCCGACAAAATGACAGAGAACATTGCAGAAGCCGGTTGCCCTGTGGACATCGAAGAAGCCAAAGAACAAGCCGAAGGTGATTGTGTTGCAGAGCGTGAAGAAGCCCTTGCAAAACGACTAGCAGAACAAAGACACAAAAGGGCGAAGCTGGTAGATCCATTACAGTTTGAGATGTCTATTCTCGGACAAGATTTGGCTGGCTATACGCCATCGTTCGGCTGGGAGTCGAAACCGGTATCAAAAGAGCAAAGCACGCACTTGGAAAAAAGCGGGATCAACCCCGACGGGATCGATTGTGCCGGTAAAGCCCAAGCCGTACTGGACAAGTTAGACCAGCGGCGTAACGATGGACTGGCTACCCCTAAGCAGATTCGATTATTGGAGAGGTACAACTTTGCTTCTGTCGGTCAGTGGCAATTCGAGTCGGCCCGGAAAATGATTGTTCGCATTAGCGCAAGCGGTTGGCGTGTGCCAAGTACAATTAACCCATCGTCCTATAAACCGAAAGAGGGAGAAAACCAATGATGATAGCATTATTTATTTTCACGCTAATTGTATGGACTGCCGTCGTAATTTTCGCAACGATGGTATGGGTGGGTAGCAAGATGATATCCAGCATAGAAAACGACGAAACGAAACATCGGTTATGTGTTTACACCGCATATCAAACTGGATACGATGACGCAAAAATAAAGAAGGGTCCACGACCCCATGAAGCCGTGCTAAAAGTGTCAGGATGGAACACATGACCAACTACACCAAGACCGTTCTTGCGTCAGAACTTGATAATGTCCGTAGTGCAGGCATTGGTACCAGGAACGGCACACTTAATACTGCTGCGTTTACGCTCGGTCAATTATGCGCGATAGGAGAGATAGACAGGAACACCATAGAAACAGAACTCACCCGAGCCGCCGTAATAGCAGGACTTTCTGGCAGGGAAATTGCGACTACGCTCAAAAGCGGAATGGAATCGGGCTTACAGCAACCTTACGACATAAAAAAACAACATGGACGAGCTTACTCATGGGACGAGGAAGTTGAAATACATGGTCCTGCCCAAATAATAGACCCCGGCTTCGTGGAAGATCTCCCCGTAGAAGAACCAGACCACTGGGATCCTACGCGGGAACTGATTCAATACCTGGATACGTTATTTGAGGGGCATGAGTTTGTCAGTTACGTTGTAGATGCAGCCAAGCGTGACGACAAGTGGCTCCCGTCAAGTAAGGGTGTCTACACTCGCACAGCAGGCGAACTAATCCAAGCGTTGACGAATAGCGATGGAGACATAAAGAACGTTATTGGTGACTACAAAGAAGAAGCAGGGGTTTGGATCCGCCCGAATCCGATGGACGGCAAAGGTGTTGACAACATCAACGTTGCTGCATATAGGTACGCACTCGTGGAAGCCGATGATATATCTGTTGAGAGGCAAGCCGCCCTCTACAAAGAACTACGACTTCCAATTGCCACCCTTGTCCATTCAGGAAAAAAGAGTTTACATGCTATCGTTCGCATTGGAGCAACGACGCAACAAGAATATAGGGAGAGGGTCAATTATTTATTCGAGACGTGCAAGAGCAACGGGCTTCCCCTGGACGAACAAAACAAGAACCCTTCGCGGTTGTCTAGAATGCCAGGAGTCACACGTTCGGGTCAAAAGCAGTACCTCGTTGGGCTTAACGAAGGTAAAGAGTCCTGGGACGCATGGAAAGACTACATTGAAGAACTAGATGATTCCTTGCCTGATATCGAAAACCTTGCAGACGTGTTCGGAAATCTACCACCGCTCGCGCCAATCTTGATCGACGGCATATTGAGAAACGGGCATAAAATGCTGCTTGCAGGCCCGAGTAAGGCAGGCAAAAGTTTCATGTTGCTTCAACTGGCTATTGCTATTGCTGAAGGCAATAAATGGCTAGGGCGCAAATGCCAGCAAGGGCGTGTGCTATACATCAATCTGGAACTCGACCGAGCGTCGGCATTGCATAGAACACAATTCCTATACGAGAAACAAAACATCTCTAATCCGAACCTTAAAGACATTGATTTCTGGCACCTTCGCGGAAAAGCACAAGCCATGAACATACTTACTCCTCGCCTCATTCGTAGAGCAAGAGACAAAGAATACACAGCCATTATTTTGGATCCAATCTATAAGGTCATTACTGGCAGTGAAAATGAAGCGAGCGAAATGGCATCATTCTGCAATCAGTTCGACGCTATATGCACAGAATTGAGTGCAGCGTTCATTTACTGCCACCATCATAGCAAGGGTTCTCAGGGACAGAAGGCGAGTATGGACAGGGCGTCTGGTTCTGGAGTCTTTGCTCGAGATCCTGATGCTATGCTTGACCTGATTGAGGTCGAGATCACCAGCGAGATCCGAAAGACGCTATTGAATCAAGAAACTTGTCGCGCTGCTGCCGAATTCATGGACAAAAACGCGAAGGACTGGCGTTCCCTCATCGGACAAGATGACGCATTATCGTCTGTCAAGATAATGGAACAAGCCATAGGCTCGATACTTCCGGCATCGCTTCATAACGAATTTCTTACGGCGGTACAAATAGCTACAGAGGCCGCCAATACGTGGACAGGATGGCGTATCGAGCCTACGCTTCGGGAATTCGTAACATTCAAGCCTGTATCAGTTTGGTTCCAGTACCCTCTGCATAAAATAGACGAAGACGGAATTCTCGCGGACGCAAAAGCAGAAGGCGAAGATGGTCCCAATTCATCGAGTCAGCGATCTCAGGCTGCTAAGAGGAGCAAGAAGCGGGCAGATGATCACAAAGCAGCGATAGAAAAAGCATGGGAGACGCTTGGGGAAGATCAGCCTGCGCCACTGGGAGAGATTGCCGACCTACTTGGTACCAATATTAAGACAGTAACAGGTTGGGCACGCAAACATTTCACCGTTGACAAAAAAATAGTATACACAAAGCAGCAATGGCGCGAAAAAGGAACACACGATGCGTTCAAGAAGTGCGAGGGTGTGGATGGTACCGCAAGCCTAATAGACCTTGCTACAGAACTGGGCCTATCAACGAAGAGACTTGATTCTTCAAGCGGAGTCACAAAGCGATTTTGTGAAATTGGTTATGTACACGAGAACGGCGCAATCAGAAAGGCAAACGAAGATGCTTCGTAGCCACCAGTTCTTTATGCCAATGCAGCCACCCACTGCTACTGCTCAAATGAAACAGTATCGTCGCACGAAGACTGGCGTATCGGTGTACGAAAAGGAAGCGACGAAACAGGCACGATTACAAATACGAGCAGCGCTGGCACAACATCTGCCTGACAAGCCGTTCGGCAAGCCGTTGCGCGTTACTATCAAAATGTGCTTCGGGGGTGATATGCCCGGTATTTTTATCTGTATCGAAGAACTGCCATCCACAGAGGACGAATACGAATGGAAAACGACACGGCCTGATGTAGACAACAGCCCGAAACTTATCCTTGACGAAATGGCGAAATGCGGAATGTTCAAGAACGATGCGCATATTGCAAGCCTAGTGTCCGAAAAATTTGATGCAAAACCAACCAAGGAGCAGAATTATGAGTGAGTACGACGTAGAAGACAACAAAAGGACAGGGAAACCGTGGGTACCATACGAAGATGCCATTGTCAGGGCGGAATACTATAGTGCCTGTAAGGGAAAGAAGAAACCGCAACAATGCTGGGAATTGATAGCAGCTACAAAATTGCAGCGAAGCCCGCAAGGTATTAGGTCTCGAATGAGCAAACAGCTCCTGCCTGTAGATGAAGGCCGACCAACCTACGAGGAGGTAAAACAATCACGCGAAGCGGCATTCATAGACAGCCAAAAGCGTGACTTGCCGCACGAGCCACCCGCCCCGAAGCAAATGGCGATAAGTGATCAGACTCAAGTACAAGTTCTTTTGCAATTGATGCAGGCGATGAACAACGGCTTTGAGGAAATCAAAGAAGCGATAACGCGACTGAGTTCTATTGTTGAAGAGGCATGGACAGATAAGAAATAAACTGAAAAATTTAAGACGCGCAAATAACGAAAGGAACATCATGAGTAGAGGTTACTCTGCACTAGGTGTTTATTCACCCAAATACTCGCAAAATATCGGCGGTGTATTACGAGCCGCAGGCTGCTATGGTGCAGCTATGGTAGCAATCGAAAAACCACGCTGCCCTACGGATCCCGATATCGGAGGTGCAACAGACACTATGAAAAACTCCCGTCATATGCCTGTCCTTATTGGCCCGTTGCGCAATTTAGTTCCGCACAACTGCGTACCTGTCTGCATAGAGATAGGAGTTTCAGGAGCGATTCCTATATCACAGTATCGCCACCCGGAACGTGCATTTTACATCTTCGGGCCGGAGAATGGTAGCGTCCCTGCTGAGATCCAAAAATGGTGTGTTGAAACAATTTATGTACCGACGATTCGGTGCATGAATCTTGCCGCGACCGCGAACGTAATCCTGTTCCATCGTGCGTTACAGCGGGAAGAATGGCCCGCATAAACTATTGACCACAAAAAAGGAGCGTAAAATGAAAGACTCAAGAATGACAGCAAAAGCATTGGCGAATGTGCCAGAGAAGGGAGACTCAGATATGAAGACCTGGACACCAGAAGAAATGCTAGCAGAGAGGCCGTGTGGCGTGTCGAGCGCAAAAGAGTTGGCGGCGGAGTGGGTCAGCAGCGAAAATAGAAGCGCAAAAGCTGCGAAGGCGGCGAAGGCGGCGAGGGCGGCGGCATCGGCATCGGCGGCGGCGGCGACGGAGGTGCAGGCGGAGTGGGCGGCGGCAACGAGGGCGGCGGCGGCGTGGGAGTGGGCGATGATGGCGGAGGCTATGCTTATGTTTATTGCCATGACGGGAATAACTTTGCCTTAGCGCGTTTGCGAGAATGCGTCAGCGCAGCCTTTACTGTATCCAAGTCTTTTTCGCGTGGTCGTAGATAGTTCAACTTCTTCTTACTCAGTTCTTCCAGCGCGTACCGCCCAGACAATGTCTTGAATCGAGTCCACTGAAGAGAAGTCAATTTGTGTTTAACGCCTTGGTGCGTAATCACATTACTGGGTGGTAATGGTCGATATTGGTCCTCGAAATGATACTGGTTCCAATTCTGGATTAGCCTATCCATCTTTTTTTCAAGGCCTTTTGGAATAGTTTTCGTGTGCCGATACGGATTGGCGTAGCGAGATACGGCATTACCGCCCTTCGCTACCATACGCCCCCATATATTTACCTTCGGCGGTGCAGTGCTTTCGTCAGGCCATACTGTACGACGCATCCGTTTGGGGAAATCCATACCTCGGGTATCTGGGACATTCTCGTCAATGGAAGACGGGATAGCTTTAGCAATGTTCGGAACAAACGATCCAACCATGTTGGCCACAAATCGCCCTGCATTACCTGGCTCGTTTGGGTCAATAGAATCTATGGTGTCTTTTATACCTCGCAGAAATGGATGTTCAAGAAACGTCGCTGCGAAGTTTGCTACGACACTTGATGCAGCATCAACAGCGGACCTACCATCTTTTGCATCACGAAATGCTTCGAGTGCCGTTATGGTCAGAGATAACATAGAACCAAACGGCTCGATCTCCATGTAGCTCCAATATTCGTCTCCGATACGAACACTGTTTACTGGAATATCATAGGATTCCGTTCTATACCGAGCCGACCGTCCCCCTGGAGGATTTGCGCCCGTAAGCAATGGATAATCATCATCGTCACCAAGAAAGTATGCTGCTAACCCAGTAGCAAACGCAATAGCATATACCGACTCAGCCATATGCCGAACCCGAACATCACCCTTTGCGCCACTGTGGACGTCAACGGCGACAGCAACAGGAGCAAAGACGGCCTTACGCAACGCTGTACGGAATAGAGACATAGGAGTTCGTGCAAACGGGACAACCCACCGTCCTCCAGGTGTCTTGTCGCGTAATGCCATTGCTGCCTGTTCAACTTCGCCACCTATGTCTTGAAACATAAACCTAGTGGCATGAGCCATGGCTTGTTTCCAGGCATCGCTTCGTGGATCTTCAAGAAGCTCTGCAATACGCTCATCAATCTCGACACCAACTTTGCCCTCTGCTTTTGCTATTCGATACGCTTGTGCCGAAACCTCAATACGAGCAAATAACGTCTTGAGAAATTGATCTTCACCTCCAAGAAATCTCAGAGGCAAACGGATCATGCGTCCTATTCTGCCCTTAATAGCAGGACCATGGTGCGTGTCTGCCCAATTAGTCCCCCACTCGAAGCCACCGGCAGAATGTTGTCTTTGAACTACATCTGACTCTTCTATAGCTCCATCAATTGTGTTCTGGAAGACCTCTCGCCATGTGTCCATGGAAGTTAAACCGCGCAGAATATATCGAAATTCTCCAAACGACGCCGCGTCTGGATCCTTGAGCACTGTATTGATAGCCGATTCCATTCCTCGCTGAAAGGACAATTCCCATGCCCCGTTAGCAATACTTGATACGACATTCTTCGCATGTGTTGTTGGCCTTGACAGCATAGCCGCAAGCCGGAATTCGTGGAGCTTATCAAGAAACGTAGCACGATCTGTAGATATGTCTCTAAGGAATGCTAGAGCCTGGTATTCATCTTTAAGAATAGCAGCAAACCCCTCCTCCGAAAGATCCCATCCCTTACGCTTCACCCACTCTATGCGTTTGTTTACCTGTTCGACTTGCATCTTTCGTAAAGCACTGAGATGGATGCTTGCGGCTTTGCGTTCTTGTTTTGTTGCATTCTTATGTCGCAGCCGAGATTTCGCCTTTTCGATTCGCCGCTCTAGTGCTTTCCCTGGTGCATACAGATGTTCCAATAACGCCATCTTGCGCGTTTCAGGGTCATCAAAATTGCTTTCTTCTTGCATTTCGCGACCCTTACGTCCCCACACAGAAGCCGTTTCTCTGTATGCGTCAGCGAACTCCATGCCTTCAGTGGTATCACCATTCTCAATTCCCTGAAAAACTATCTCATTGAACAAGATCTTGGCAGCACGCCGCCAATTTTGGTCTTCTAGATCTTCGCCTGCAATCCCCTTCTCCATGATGTGTGCGATGACACCTTCACGGTCAACAGCAATCATTTCGCGAGCTGCCCGATCTGTTTCTTCGCGAGGAATATGTTCGGGCCTGCCAGCTTCGGTGCGAGCTTGGTCTAGGTTATCTATAGCGCGACGAGCTTCTTGGGTTGTCCCCGGATTTGCGAGGTCTGGCCTACCTTCGGGTGTTTCTCCTGCCGCAAACGTCTTTGCCGCCCTACGTGCTATTTCTGCATTGATCTGTTGCTTGAACTCATCGAGCGACTGCGGCTCACCAGCCGTGCTGAACAGCATGTCAGGGTCGGCTTGATCGAATGTGCCTTTGTTACCAGTCGCGGATTTGACTTGATTTGGATATAGAGCAACAATCTCTACAGCGGAGTCCCATATACGAGGGACGCCTTTTGGCTTAGAGTAAGTGTTCGCGCCGTGCAACCCCGTTTGCCTTACTCCCTCTAAAACGTCGAATATTTCCTTCTCTTGTGGCGCGTAATAGTCCCCATGACTGTCAAGAGCATCAAAGATAATTCCATCGTACCCATTGGTCTCTAGATATTCCCTTACGGCATTTCCGTCCTTTGTTGAGTCTACGAAATTTCTTCGCGTCACAAACGCTGGGTTTTTGATCGAAAGGAATACCGGAATAATCCTACTGTTTTCGCCTTGGCTATAGAACCCCGCCGTCTTGCTTGATGGGGTAAAAAAAGATCCCAGTCTCGTGGCTCCAGGGACGAGACGAGAATACTTTCTCTGGAACGTTGTTATGTCTTCTTTCGCGTCTGTTCCATGAAACACCATAAGCGGGGTGCCGCTTTCACCCACCACTTTACTCTTGCCAAACCATCGCTTAAATTCAGGCGTATTGGTAACCGTGCTGAACAGCATGTCATCGTCAATGTTTTCGAGCGATTGCTGGACGGGACGCTGTGCTGCTGTAGGCTTACGAGATGTGCGCTTCTTCGGCTCTGGCGCGTCCAGGAACATGTCCATCTGCTCGCGGTCGCCAGCCAACGCCCTGTACATGGCGTCTACCTGCTCAGTAGCCACTGGTTCACCACGGTTCGCAGCAGTAGCAACCTGACGTTGATAAAGGGTTAGTGCTCGCTTCGGGTCTCCGCCAGCTCGCTTGAGTAGCAAGTCAACCTCACCCTGATCGGCGGTGGAGAATTGGATGTCTACATCATCCCCATATACTTGTTCGGCAAGGTCCGGGAATTGCGCCCAATCGCGCCACCGCTGTGACTCAAACTCTAGCTCTTTTAGGACTTTGGCTATAGCCGCTGGGTCTTTAACCTTGATGTCGATTCCAAATTCTGATGCTACTTCCGGGTCGATGTTCTTGACACGAAGAGCGCGTATTTTTGCGTGAAGTTCTCGTATCAGCCTAGAGGCTTTTTTTGCTGCCGCCTTAAAATCAGGCGCGTCAAATATCTCATCACCGAACAGAGTGGTTTGCGACGACTGTGCAGCATGTGCCCTTAGCGCATTCATCGTTGTGACGATTTTATCTGCGCTTTCGTCTGGGTGTTCCTGGACGTATTGGACGCCAAGGGCTTGAAGGGCGGGATTATCTTTCCCTACTCGGGCAATGGCTTCGACTTTCTTGTCGTTCCATGTGCCTCCTGGCGGTTCGTTTTTATAGAGGGTATAGAGATTATCGGAGGCGTTTTTGCCAATAGAGAATCCCTGTCGCGCCTTATCGCCGCGTAAGAGGCTTCTCTTTTTCGCCTCTGACTCGGAGAATCTCGTAAGTCTAAAGTATTGCGCATGGTCAAATGTGCTCCCTTGGCCGTCCCGGATGTTAGCTTCTGCATCTAGAATCTCGCCATCTTGCTTTGTGAAACCATCTTTCTCGAAAAGAACCTGAACAGGAACAGTTGTTTCGCCAGACCGCTTTGCTAGATCTAGGCGATGTCTACCAGTAATGACATGGCGTTTCCCGTCAAGGCGTTCCCATACCAGAATAGGCTGAGCTGGTGTCCTCTCATATGTCCCTTGTAGCTTTTCTACAACTCCAGTCTTAGGATCTGAGCCGTGTTTGAACTGCTGGATACCATCAGGATGCGACACGTTGATATCCACAATAGATGCTTCTTCTACATGTACATCTTTGAGTACTGATGTGCCCCCAGCCTGAGACAATTCAGGGGCCGCTTGCTCTTGCTCTGCTACCGGCTCCGGCTGTGCTTCCCATTTATCTATTTGTGCATCTAATGATTTAATATCTTCCTTGGAAAACTCGTTAGTCTCTGGGTCTAGCTGGAGATTGAACTTCTCGCCGTCTTCTCTCTCTGACCATCGATCCCCGTAGTCGTGATCGGAAATTCTCACTTCACCTATAATGTCATCCCCTGACCAGACAGAGACATACCTACTATTGTTGTTCCCTTTGTCGGAAGAACCTTCTGCCGTAAGAGATGAAAGTGAGTTATTGATCTTGTCTACTAACTTGTCTTCTTGTTTGTCAAAGA
>Ga0307992_1001133_pt1 | contig 16038 bp, 18 predicted proteins | sample EllFjometagen133_FD_203162 | JGI IMG/M metagenome (GOLD analysis project Ga0307992, IMG submission 203162) | Marine microbial communities from Ellis Fjord, Antarctic Ocean - #133 | ecosystem: Environmental > Aquatic > Marine > Unclassified | place: Southern Ocean | collected 2014-10-08
TTTAGATGGAGCAGGAAGATTTATTACATTGGAATAATAATTCTCTTTCTCATATTTAACAACAGCATTTTCTATATTTTCACTATTCTCTTCAACTTCTTTAATTAATCCAGAAATCTTAGATGTATCAGAAAAAACATCTTCTCTAGAATTATTATATTTATTTGTACTACTAATAACATTACTAATATCTTGAACAAGATCATCTAGACTACCAGAACCAGCCTCAGGCTTTACTTCTACATTAGAAACAACCTTATTACTGTGTTGGTTTGATTCGATATTTTTAGAAACTTTATTGTTATACCAAGTATTAAAATCAGTATACATTTTTTTTACCTTATTACAACCAAGTTTAACTTTATTACAACCATTCTTAGTATTTTTATAAAGATCAACAGCATCATCCTTAAAACGAGAAAAATAATTCTTTACACCAGTCCCAAATTCACTAGCAATCCCTTCAGGTTGTTTACTAACACGATAACTACCAACACCACCAAGTATAATAGCACTTAAACCAATAGGTATACTTAAAGGAGCAATTGTCAAACCAGCTAATCCAGCAGCAAGACCAGAATATACTGAAATCCTTTGTCTATTTTTATTTAACATACAAAAAGACAGTAAAATAACTTTATAAAAGTTACTATTAAATAATAACAACTAAATAATAATTTACTATCGATGAATCTCTTTTCCTTCAATGACCAATGTAGACGGCCTACCATCTAATATTCCAACACCAATAATAATATCAGCAGCATCCAATATGTCAACATCAATATCACTAATCTTAATAGCATAAGGCTCACCAGCTAAATTAACAGACGTTGTAATAAAAGGAACACCAGCTTCCTGAACTAACTTAGTAAACTCACAATCCGGGATTCTAATTCCCAAATCATCATTAGCAGAAACAAACTTCAAAAAATTAGGATTCTTCTTCTTAACAATCAATGTATATGGACCAGGTAAATATTTCTTAATCAATTCATCATCTACAATACAATTATCCTTAATCCACTCAATAGATGGAGCAATAACACTAAGTGGTTTATCTCTATCTCTGTATTTCAAGTTCTTGATTAACCTAACGGCATCCTCATTGCTTGCATCACATCCCAAACCATAAATAGTATCCGTCGGATGAATAAAAATTGCCCCATGTTTGATATCTTCAATAAAATCCATAATAATTATAAAGCAACGAGGTTTAAAAGAATTATGATAGAGCCCTTACTAACAAGCATAATTATACTACTAACAATCCCAACAGCCTATTTACTATATAGAATAACACAAGACGAAAAAGAAATTTATAAAAAATACTTTCCACCTATCCTTTGGATACTAGCAATAGCAACGGCAATACTAGCAAATATTGATAAAATTTATGCACTCACAATATTATCAATATTTTTAGTTATATTATTTTGGAATAATTTTGATAAATTGAAGAAAATCAAATAGAATATAGTAATAACAATCTTTAAAACCTCATAAAACTACCTAATTATAGAAATATTATTAAATTAATTTGGAGGAAAAAATGAAGTTATACATAGGAAATTTATCTTGGAACATTGATGACAATAAGTTGAATGAACTTTTCGCTAGTTATGGCGCTGAAGAAGTTCAAGTTATTACAGATCGATCTACAGGTAGATCTAAAGGTTTCGGTTTCGTAACAATATCTGATGATGCATCAGCTCAAAAAGCTATTACAGAAATGAATGGTAAAGAAGCAGATGGTCGAGAGTTAAAAGTAAGCGAAGCAAAACCACGAGAAGATAAATATTAATTTATCTAATCTCTTTTTTTTATTTTTTTTATTATTATTTAAAACAAAGATAGTAAAATTTTTCTTTATATTTAGTATTCACATATTGTTTCTTTTTATGATGAATCAAAGAAATATATACCATCCTTCCATCTTACTCCTCAGGTGTTTATTTATATAAATCACTTTTCTGTAAATAATAACTAATTATTATTGGGTTTTTTTAATATTTTAAATTATTTGATCTAATTCATTAGAATTTTTTAAAGAATCTAAAAACTTTGCTATAAAATTTTATCTAAAATTAAATAAGCAAAAACAAAAAATTACTGATTTTCAGATAATCCCTTTCTCTCTCTAATCTCAGCAATAACTTTTTCTTGAAATTCTCTAGGTAAAGGTTTGAAAGTCTGACTTACAAGACTTGAAACACCACGACCTTCAGTAGCACTTCTCAAATCACTTGTCCATCCAATCATTTCGGAAACAGGTAATTCTCCTCTAATAGTAACTCCACTACTATCTTGCTGAACATCTACTAACATTCCTCTCTTCTGAGAAATTAAAGAAGTAACTGTACCCATAAAATCGGTTGGAGCTTCAACTTGATGAACTTGAACTGGCTCATAAATAGTAGGAGTAGCAGACTTCATTGCTTCTCTAATAGCATTTCTAACAGCAGGATAAACCTGAGCAGGACCTCTATGAATAGAATCTTCATGCAATTTCAAATCAACCAAACTAATCTTCATTTTCAAACAAGGCTCTCTAGCTAAAGGACCAGCTTTCATTATTTCTTCAAAAGAATCCAAGACTAATTCAATAACTTCACCAATATGGACTTCCCCCTTAGTCTTCTCTAAAAGAACGTTACCTTGAAAAATATCTCTATATTGTTGAGCTTCATCTCTACTAATACCCAAGTTAACCATAGTTTCATTTAAACTTTTATCCTTTTTCTTAACTCTACCCTCAGGTAAAAGACCATCAACAATAGCTTGACTAATATTATCCTCTAAAGGTTCAACAGTAATGAAAAAACTATTATGCTTATTTGGAGAACGACCTTCAGCAGGACTACTAGCCTTACCAATAGACTCTCTATAAACAATAATTGGTGGACCCATTACAATATCCAAACCTTTCTCACTCTTAATTCTATTTTCAATAATTTCCAAATGTAATTCACCCATACCAGACATCAAAGACTCACCAGTCTCTTCATTAATTTCGATATGTAAAGAAGGATCTTCCTTACCAACTTGCCTTAATATCTCAATCAACTTAGGTAAATCAGCAGTTCTTTTTGCACTAATACTTTTTGTAACAACAGGATCAAATAAATGTGTAATAGCATCAAAATGATCCATTGGACTAGTACTAACAGTTTCACCAACAACAACATCTCTCAATCCAACAACACCAATAATATTACCAGCAACAACCTCATCTAATGCAACCCTCTGAGCACCTTTGTAAATAGAAACTTGTTGAGCTCGAACTTTCCTTCCAGCAATATTCATAAATAATTCATCACCTTGTTTTATTTTTCCAGAAAACAATCTACCAGCAGCAACTTCACCAGCATGAGGATCAACAACTATCTTAATTGGAACAAAAGCAACTTCACCATCAATATTACAATTTATCAAATCTTGACCAATTTTACTTTCAGGATCACCATGCCAAATTTTAGGAATTCTATAAGATTGAGCATCTCTTGGATTAGGAAGATGATGTACAACCATATCTAATATAACTTCATGAATTGGAGCCTTCTTAGCCAAAACCTTATATGAATCTCCACCATCTTCATAAGCATCAATAATTTCCTTAAAACTAATCGCATTCTTTTTCATATACGGAACAGAAAGTGCCCAATTATGAAATGCACTACCAAAAGCAACCGTTCCATCACCAACCCCAACTTGCCACTTCTGCTTATATTCATCTTCAGCAATAGAAGCAATCAACTTATTTACATCATTAATAATTCCAATAAATCTTTTCTGCATTTCTTCAGGAGTTAACTTAACTTCTCTAATTAATCTATCAACCTTATTAATAAATAAAATTGGTTGAACTCTTTCTTTCAAAGCCTGTCTTAAAACAGTTTCAGTTTGAGGCATAATACCCTCACTAGCACAACATAAAACAATAGCACCATCAACAGCTCTCATAGCTCGAGTAACATCACCACCAAAATCAACATGACCTGGAGTATCAATTAAATTAATTAAATAATCTGTACCTTCAACATGATGCACCATAGAAACAGAAGCAGAATCAATAGTAATACCTCTCTCTGTTTCATCATCATGAAAATCTAAAGTTCTAGCTTTCCCAGCCAAAGCCTCGCTCATCATACCAGCACCAGCAAGTAAATTATCAGAGAAAGTTGTTTTACCATGATCAATATGTGCACAAATTGCTATATTTCTAATATGAGTAGGATCATTTTGTAATTCCTTAACTTTACTTGTTACATCAGCCATAACAAAAAGTATTTTCTTTCCTTTAAAAAGTTTTTGTATAAAATCATTCAAAATCCTATAATAATCAATTTTTAAAATAAAAAATAAAAACATTTATATACTATTAGTTACTTTTTGTTAACAAATGGTAACTAACCAAGAAACAACAGTAAAGATAAGTAAATGGATTCTAGAAGAAGTTGATAATTACGTCGACAAAACAAAAAAAAACAAAAGTAATTTTCCATCAAAACGAAATTTTGTAGACAGAGCAGTAATGAGTTACCTCGAAAAAAATGGAATACAACTAAATTCAAAATAAATACAATGAATAATATAGAAAAAGCACAAAGAATGTTCTTAGAATTAGAATCAAGAAGATGTGAATCAAATGAAGTTGCAAAAAGGAACTTTGAGATTTATTCAAGATTACAATTACTGAAAAACTAAACATTTAAAATAAGAAAAACACATAAATTAGAATGGGAAAAGTAATAAATAGACTCAAAGAAAACTTCTTAACAGGCTTTTTTAATGGAGGTACACCATTCAGTGCAAAGAAAAAAAACAAAGACTGTGCAAAAAACCCATTAAGACAAAAAGCAGAAAAACATCTAAAAGGAAAATGTTTTGAAGATTATGAATTTTTAGATTCAGTTTGTTATTTTGGTGGTGGAATAATCGGATTAACAATTGCTCCAGTAGACGCTGTAATAACATTATACGGAGATATGAAACAAACATTCAAAATAGAATAATTTATTAATAAAAAAACAATTTTACATCTATGAAAAAAATTATTGCAATTCCAAGAATCAATGCATTAGGATTAAAAGGACCTGAAAAATTTCCAGGACTTCTACTAAAAAAAATTCCATTTTCAATAATAAAAATCCACAATCAAGATATTTCAAAAGATGAAAAAGAAATTTATAAAACAATAAACACTGAATTGAAACAAAATAACAAACTAACACTTATTGGAGGAGATCATTCAATAACTTATCCATCAGCGAAGGCATTCTTAAAAAATTATAAACAAAAATCATTCATAATAATTTTTGACGCACACGCAGATTGTATGCCTCCAATGAAAGAGCCAACACATGAAGAATTCTTAGCAGGATTAATAAAAATAAAATGGCCAACAAAAAATATAATAATAATAGGATTAAGAAAAGTAGAACCAGAAGAACAGAAACTCTTAGAAAAGCATAATATAAAATATTTTTCAAAATATAATAAAAACATTTTAAATCAAATTAATAAACTAACAAAAAATAAGAAAATATATTTATCAATTGACATAGATGCAATTGACCCAAGATATGCACCTGCTGTAAATTACCAAGAAAAAAAAGGACTCACAAAAAAACAATTTTTTAAAATAGTAAAATCAATTCATAAAAAACAACAACCAATTATAACAGATATAGTTGAGATTGTGCCACATAAAGATATAAAAAATAAAACACTTAAAATTTCAAAAAAAATAATAAGAATTATCACAAAATAAAAATTAAACTAGCTAATTGTCTTAAGTTTTGTATACCCAAAAAAATCTGTTGTATAATTATAAGCACCAGCATTCAAAAATACAATTTTATCACCAACTTCTGGATTCTTTAATTTAACTTTATATCTAAATATATCATCTCTCGTAGGAGAATTCCCTTTAATCAAATAATATTCACCATCCTGGTTTTCAGTTAACTCATCTTCTACTAACATCTTAGTATCAGTTAAAATACAATCCAATGCACAATTATATATCGTTGTATTTACAATTAAATTTTTATCTTGAACCTGAATAATCTCAACTTCCAATTTAATACAAGGAGCAGCAATATACCTACCAGGCTCAATAAATGTCTCAATATTTTTTTCTCTCAACCAATCAACAACCTTTTTTAATTTTTCAAAAATATAAGGCAAAATATCAGCTGTATAGTTTTTATATTTAACAGGCAAACCACCACCCAAATTAACAAAATTAATTCTTTCTAAAACATTTTTATTTAAAGAATCTTCTAGCTCAGAGACAATTTCCCATTCAGAAGTATTCTGACTTTTTCTATGGATGTGAACACCTAACCTATTAATTAGATTATTATCCTTAACTTGTAATATTAATTCATTAACTTTTCTCGAAGATAAACCATAAACAAAATATTTTCCAGTCCCTACCCTATGTTCTTGGAATTTCATTCTAATAGACAAATCAATTTTAATTTGTTTCAATTCAATAGCTTGTAAAATACTCTTAAAATCAATTTCATTATCAACAACAAAACTACGTATACCGCTATTTAGAATAGATATTAATTCTTCTACACTCTCAGCTTGTGTAAAAAAATAAACTTTATTCTTAATTTTAATCTTATCAATTTCATCTTTAGAATGAATAGAAAAATTAACATCCATTTTAGAATCTTGTAAAACATCACCAACCTCATGATTCGTTTTATATGAATATGAAACTTTCAACCCCAAATCTAAAAGAGATTTTACCTGTTCATTAACAATTTTTTTATCCAGAATAAATTTAGCTACCATCAATCAATCCCTCGGATTTCATTTGATCTAAACATGAAGTCATAAGTAAAGGGAAAGTAATGCTAACGTCTCCATTTATCGTAGCTGCTTGACCATCATCTTTTATTTTTCCCCAACTCTTAGCTTCTTGCGTCGTAGCACCGCTCATTGAACCAGAAGTAGCATGAGAAGTTGTTAAGTATACTGCATAATCAAAACCACCAGATAACAAAGCTGCAAAAACAGCATAATGCTTAGATATTGAACCACCTAAAGATATTAATCCTTTTTTTTCATCGAAACTTAAATCAGTAACAATACGATTCATATCATAAATAGTATCAACAATAAAATCTGGATGTTTTTGTTGAAACATAAACAACTGAAACCCAAAAGAAGAATCAACAATCCCAGGACAATAAATAGGAATATTATTTTTAGCAGCTTGGTATAAAATAGAATTTTTATCATCAACTAATAAACCTAATTCATATAATAGTTCAGAAGATGACAATCTTTGTTTTTTTTCATAAATTTTATTTAACATTTCAGCCATCATATCCTCAAATTTCATATAGCTTTCATTTCTAATCAGCAGATTTCCAACACGGTTTGAGCCATTCTCATGTAGAGCAGTATCATCAGCATTAAAACTAGAAATCTCAAAATTCTCACCAGTAGATTTAATTAAATCCTCTTCAATAGACCCAGAAGTTGTAACCAAAATATTAGGTAATTTCAATCTACATAACTGAGCAAAAAAACCTCTTAAACCTGTAGTAACCATATTTGAAGTAAAAGTCAAAAATATCTTTGCACCATCACGCTTCATCTTCAAAATAACTTTACTAGCTTCATTTAACTCAAGAGCCTGAAATCCTAAATTCCCAAAAGATCCAACTAACTCAGAAACACTCATTCTTTCACTCCATAAAAAATCTTTAACTTTTTTCATAATACACTAAAAATAACAAAGTAAAAACTACACAACTTAAGAAAAAATTGGAATAGCTTTTACAATACTCATAAAATACAAACAGAAAAAGAGTTTTTAAGAGTTTTGATTATTATAACTAAAAATATTAGGATAGAAATAATGCATTCCATCATTTATCCAACCATGTCTAGAATAAAATCTTTGATTGTTTTTTTTATTAATAATATTTTCTCCCGTACTATCTGTTAAAAAACAAGATAATTGCTCTTCCTCTAAAAAATTTTTTACATGTTCAATTAAATAAGATCCATATTTTTTATCACGATTCTTTTCGTTAACAACTAAAGACATTAAAATGTAAAAATCCTTTCCATACATATTAGGAACGAATCTTAATTTTGCCCTACCAATCTTTTTTTCAGAGATATCATAAAGAGATATTTCAGTTAATAATCCCAAATATTTATCTAATGTCTTACTCTTTTTGATTACTAACTCTTTCATAAGAACAAAAAGACATTAATTATTTAAAAATCTATTTACTATTCATTATATAATGATAACTATTGAATAGGACGTTTTATTTCCCCCAAAAATCTTAAAAACTAAAACAACAAATTAACATTATGAACATAATTTTTATGGGAATTCAAGGATCAGGAAAGGGAACACAAGCAAAAGCAATAGCAAAAAAATTAGAATTAGCACATATTTCTACAGGAGATTTATTCCGAGGAGCGACAGGAAAACTAAGGATGAAATTAAAAGAAATAATGGATTCAGGCCAATTAGTCCCAAATGAATTAACATTAGAAATATTAAAAAAAAGAATAACACAAGATGATTGCAAAAATGGAATAATATTAGATGGATTCCCAAGAAACTTGGAACAAGCAAAATATTTAGAGAAGGAAATCACAATCAACAAAGTAGTAGAAATAAAAATATCTGATAAAGAATCTATAAAAAGGCTCTCTGGAAGATTCTCATGCCAAAATTGTAAAAAAGGATATAATATATATACGACGCCTAAACCACAACAAGAACAAATCTGTGATAACTGTGGCGGGAAATTAATACAAAGAGCAGATGATACACCAAACGCAATCCAAAAAAGAATCAATACCTACCACGAACAGACAGAACCAATATTAGAATTCTATAAAGAAAAACTAATTACAACCAATGGAGAAAAATCAATAGAAATCGTTAAAAAAAACATTTTAAATCTTCTTAAAAAATCTTAGATTATCCCACGATATATCATTTTTTTCTTTTATTGAATAACCAAGTATATTTACTTTTTTATTAATAATTTCATTTTCATCCGAATTAAGGATATACATTTCATTATTAAAATACCAAATAATTATATCAATATTCTCTGGTTTCATTTTTTGAATATTATAATAATTTCGAAGATTACTGGCATATAACATTAGGTAATCTGCTCCAAGATTTTCTGTTTCAGTATAAAGATTAATAATTCTTTCATCCGATTCTAAAAAAGTATCAGAAGTTATATAATAAATAATTCCTGTTTTTACATCTGGATATTGTTCATTAATATATCTAATTACATCTGAAGATATAGAACTAAATAATACAATTTTTACTAAATCTCTTTTATCAATATCGTCCATAATAAAATCAACAATCTTTTTATCATCTATCAAATTCCCTTGAGATTTTATTTCTATATTCAAACACTTTTTATTACCAACCAAATCCATAACTTCAGAATATAATGGAATATGATAATCGCTAACATTTAATAAATCATCATAAGTTAAACTAGAAATTGAGTATAATTTATGATGCAATCTAATCAAATTACTATCATGATAAACTATTATCTTTTTATCTTTTGTATATTGTACATCAAATTCAATGAATTGATAACTTTCATTTTCTAATGCACTTTTTATAGCAGGAAGAGTATTTTCAATATATCTAACAGAATCTCCACGATGAGCACCTAAAATCATATTATCGACATGTGAAACATCTATATTAGGAATAACCATCAAAATAAATATTAAAAAAAGCATACCAAATGAAATAATAGTTAAAAGAGAAATCCCAAATATTTTTTTGAAATGAAACTTAAAAATAATTATATCATTCAAAAGCCAATTATACTTCTTTTTTGCTAAATGAATTCCGTAATTATAAATAACTTTCTTTAACAATATGGAAAATAATAAAGAACCTGAAAATACAAAGACTAAAAGAATATCTTTTCTATTAACTATTTTTGAATATATAAATATTAATATAAAAAATATACAAAATGCACAAATATATGAAAAAATGTTAATATTCTTTTTAATAGCAATTATATCTCTATTATCTAATCTTATTTTAATATTGGGAAGATCAGAATAGAAATTGTTTTTTTTATTTTCAACCATTATGTTAAATTATGAAACTAATTTAAAAATATTCCGAAATTTAATCATAAATTTAAATTTTCAGAGAACTCTTCCAAAGCTTCAGCCTCAACGAAATGCATCTCACCTGGAATAATAAAACAATAAGGTTTTACAATATTCAAATTTCTCAACTTTTCAATACTATCATAATAAATCTTTTGATTTTCTAAACCAGCATTACTAATAATAGCCAACTTCTCAATCTCACAACCTTTATCATTACAAGCCCTCTCCAATTGGTCCAAAGCACCATCCAAATCCAAACCAATATCAACTAACAACAAAGTATGCGCACCAACTTTTTTATTTTCTAAATAATAATCCAAAAATGACGTAGGCTCAAACGACTTCTGCCACTTAGGCATAGAAGGAATCTTGCCAAACTTATATAATTGTAAACCTGTTTCAGCAATAGCTATTAGAATAGATGCATTATGAAAAATTTGGTAATCAATCCCTCTTTTTTTACATTCCAAAATCAACTGAGTATGAGTTGTAGCAGACAACGAATCACCATACACCAACAAAGCAATATTCTTATTCTTAGATTCAACCAACAAATGTTCATCTTCAACAGGCTCTCTCTCTAATACTTCAAAATTACAACCAATTCCTTCTTTTAACTCCTCAAAAGAATAGGGAAAATCAACAGTATAACCCTCAACATAAACCTTATCACACTTTCCTAAAACCTTCTTAGCATCACAACTAATAGAATTTTTCTTTAAACCCAAACCAATTAGATAAAACGTCATAAAATAAACAATAAATTCACCTTTTTAGCTTTTTTTATTGCCAAAAATTCACAATCTCTCTTTAACACTTAACTTTTTAAAGCAAATTTAATACTTATACACATAGGCCAAAGGTCTAAACATACTAACTAAATTAAAAAAAAATAACTATGGCAAAAGAAAAACCAATCATGAATGTTGTCTTCGTTGGACATGTAGACCAAGGAAAATCTACTACTGTAGGTAGGGTATTTTTCGATGGTGGAGCTGTCTCCGAACAACAGATGAAGAAGTATAAAGAAGAAGCAGAAAAGCATGGTAAAGCTGGTTTTGAATTCGCATATGTAATGGATAACCTAAAAGAGGAAAGAGAAAGAGGAGTTACAATCAACTTATCTTATAAGAAATTGATGACTAAAAACTTTGAAGTTACTATTATTGATGCACCTGGTCATAAGGATTTTGTAAAGAACATGATCACTGGTGCTTCACAAGCAGATGCAGCTTTCCTAGTTGTAGGTTGTGAAGATGGTGTTCAACCTCAAACAAAAGAGCACGTTTGGTTACTTAGAACAATGGGTGTTAAAAGCTTAGCTGTTTTAATTAACAAGATGGATGTTGTTGATTACTCTCAAGAGAAATTTAACAAAGCCGTTGAGGATGTTAAAGGTGTTATTAAACAAGCTGGATATTCTCCAGATACTACTCCTTTTATTCCTGGTTCAGCTCTTATGGGTGAAGGTGTTACTAAAAAATCTGATAAATTAGCTTGGTATAAAGGACCAACTGTATTAGATCAAATTGACAATTTCCCTGCACCAGAAAAACCTACAGGATTACCATTGCGTATGCCAATCCAAGATGTCTATGATATCACTGGTATTGGAACTGTTCCTGTTGGTAAGGTAGAAACTGGAATAATGAAAGTTGGCCAAAAAGTAATAGTCCTTCCAGGTAGAAGTGGAACTGGTGTTCAAGGTGAAGTTCGTTCAATCGAAGCTCATCATGAGCAACTAAAAGAAGCTGAAGCTGGAGACAACGTAGGTGTAAATCTACGAGGTATCGGAAAGAAGGATATGGCTCGTGGTGACGTTATATGTGATGCATCAGCTCCTGCAAGTATTGTAGAAGAGTTTGAAGCACAAATCGCTGTAATCAACCATCCAACTGTAATCGCAAAAGGTTACACTCCTGTATTCCATGTTCATACAGCTCAAGTTCCATGTCAATTCGTAGAACTAAAGGCTAAATTAGACCCTGCTTCAGGACAAGTTAGTGAAGAGAACCCAGATTTCTTAAAAAATGGGGATGTTGCAATTGTTAGGCTTAAACCAATCGGCAATCTAGTATTAGAAGCCGCTAGCGATAATCCTAATATGGCAAGATTCGCAATTAGAGATGCTGGAATCACTGTAGCTGCTGGTGTCTGTAAATCTGTTGTACCAAAGAAAATTTAGTTTTAATTAACTAAAGATTTCTTTTTTTTTATTTTTTTTATTTTTCATTCATTTGATGAGTTTACTCTGCAAAATATTATTTTATTATAATTAGATTTATCCTCTCTTTACAATAAACCTTTTATAATTCTATAAACTATTCTAATCATGGCAGACTTTCAAAATAATTTTTCATGGTCAAAATCACGAGACGAATGTTTCAAACAATGTAAAAGAAAATATTATTACAACCACTACGGATTTTGGAACGGTTGGATAAATTCAGAAGAAGATAGAATAAAAAGAATCTATTACCTAAAACAACTTAACACAAAGGAAATTTGGCTAGGACAAATCATTCACGAAATAATAGAATATGTATTGAATCAACACAGACAAGAAAACAGAATAACACTAGGACATGCACTCTCAATACTAAAAAAGAAATTCGATAACGGATTTATACATTCAAAGATAAAAGAATATACAGGATACAGAAGTAAAATCCATAAATTCTTCGAAGATGAATACAGCATAACAATAACAGAAGAAGAAAAGCAAGAATTATTCAAAAAAGCAGAAACTTGTATTATTAACTTCTATAATTCCGATATTGCAATCGAAATAAAAAAGGCACCAACAGAAGATTGGATTACACTAGAAGACTTCCTATCCTTCAACTTTGAAGAAAATAAAATATTTCTAAGTATAGACTTTGCAATAAAAAAAGGAGATGAAATAATACTATACGACTGGAAAACGGGAAAAGAAAGATTCGCAGACTATAAGCTACAACTAGCATGTTACTCTCTTTACATATCAAAAAAATTTGACATCTCACCAACAAAAATCAAAGCAAAAATCTTTAATCTAGCAATTGATAAAGAAGACACATTCGAAATAACAGAAAAAGTTTTAGAGGAAATGAAAGATTATATAAGAGAAAGTATTAAGAAAATGAAAGGTTTATTAGACAACCCAATATTAAATACGGCTTCAGACGAAAATTTTCCAAAAGCAGAAGATTATCATTGTAAAAGATGTAATTATTATAAAATTTGTTTAGGCGATTGGAAAAACAAGTAATTCTTTTTTAACTATATATTTATTTATGGTATAATCTCTGGACCAAAATAATCTTCATACTCAAAATCTTCCCTACAAATAACACCCTTCTTAATTAGCTCTTTAATCTTATCCATAACAAGTCTTATCTTACCAATATAAAATTTAATCGATTCACAAATCATATCATTACCATCTTTAGGCCAAAGATCTGATTTTCTCCAATACATACATCTTCCACCACACAAACCAAAAACTTCACAATCACCACATTCATCTTTACAATCAAATTTTTTCAAATCCTTTACATCACTCTTTAAATCACCTGCTTTAAAATTTTCAATATTATTCATAATTGGACAATGTACAACCTTTCCACCTGTCCCAATTGCATAACCAGCAAAACCAGCGCCGCATCTCAATCCACAATTTTTAATACCATCTAGCAAAGGTTTTACAATCCCAACAAAGGGATATAAACGATAAACTTTTCCCTCACTAATTTCGCCAATCCACCAATCAATTAATCGATTAATAGACTCATTATACTTATCAAAAAAATTCCTTATTTTATTAAACTCATAATCTTCTTTATAGAAACCAACATCCAACTGCCAATGCACCGAATTAAAAACACCTTCATCAATTAAACCGACTAAATGAATAACTTGTTCAAATAAATCAGGGAATTCCTGAGCAATCGTCATTCTAGCAACAATCTCACCATCATAACCATTATTTCTAGCCCATTTCAAACCATCAATAACAGCATCATAAGTTCCAATTCCACGATTAAATTCAGTTCTTTCACAATCACCATCAAGAGAAATTAAAATTTTATCAATCTTTTTTAAATATTCAATAGGTAAATTTTTTAATAAAACGCCATTTGATTGCATTCTATATCTAATTTTCATATCACTTAACCCATCCATTATTTTAACAATTTTATCTATTTTCATCAAAGGTTCTCCACCATAAAAAATTAATACTGGATCATCATCTTTGCTTAAAAACGTCCTCAATTCATCAACAGAAACAATACTATCCTCAGGATCACTAAAATCAAAATCAAATTTTTTATCTAATCCATTATCAAATTCCGCCATAGATTTTTCATAGCAATACCTACAACGTAAATTACAATTTTCAGTCAAAATAATATGATAATGCATAAAAAAACATATTAAAAACATATTAAAAAGTTATTGATTCAATTTTTCGATTAACTCTTTTAAACCATTAAAATCATGAATTAAATAATCTGGATCTTCTTTTGTAATCTCACTTAAAGTTGACCACGCACACTTATTATGAATCGCTACAGCATGCATATGAGCCCTATGGGCATAACTGATGTCACTAAATCTATCTCCAACATAAATAGTATCTTTTTTCTGAATATTATATTTTTTCAACAATCTCTTCAGTAATTCATCTTTCGTACTAAATTTATCACTACCATAAACTTTAAAGAACAATCCCTTTAGTCCTAAAACTTTGATGGAACTTTTCAAAAATTTAGAATCCGAATTAGACACAACAATCAGCTTATAACCTTCTTTACTAAGCCCCCACAAACCTTCAACGTCAACACAAAGATTCAACTTATTCAAATTTTTCTTATTAACCAATTTTTTATAAAACAATTTTCTAACCATATCAACCTTAGAAAAATCCAAATTCATATTCTTAATAATTAAAGGTGTTTTATATCCCATTTGTTTTTTTAATTTTGATTTAGAAAATTTAAATTTCATACTTTCAAAAGTATCACACATAGTCTCATAAGTTACACGACGAGCATCAGAAACTGTTCCATCAAAATCAAAAAATAAATATTTTATCACCATCTTAATATCTATAAAAAAACAACAAATCATATATATAAACATTATCTAGATAAAATTAAAATTAGAACCACTAATAAAAATTTAAAAAATAAAAATATGATTATATACATTATATTTATACAACACAATAATCAAATTTATAATTCAAAGACTTTCTTCTAACTTGCTAATATCATCTGGCATCTTTTTAAAATCTCCAGAAAGAAATTCAATCAGATCATGATATATCCACTTCTTGTTTTTGTTTACCATCGAGAAAAATATCGTTCATTTCATTTATAAATCATTCGGAAACATTAATATCAAAATAAAAATTATTAAGACTAAAAAAAGAAACAACTTCAATATAACTTTTATATTCATATAATTTACTAATGAAAAATAAAATTTAGCAAAATAAAATCTTATCAATAACTTCTACCAGCATAAACAACAACCTTTGCATCCTTACCACAGAAAGGACACTTACCACTAGCTTTCTCTTTCATATCTTCTCTCGTTCCTCTCACTTCAGCAAACATTTCCTTTTCAATAACTCCAGCACAAGCTTCACCATCAGCATCAACACTACAAAAATTAAACCGAGCAATCTTACCATCATTAACAGCATTAGCTATATCTTTCTTACTCTCACAATCAACAATACGTTTATAGAAAAAATCATCAGCCTTAGCTTTTAGTCTCATATCATACTCTGCACCTAAATTTCTAATATCCTCAACTAAATTATCAATTTTCATTTTTACCTTTTCCTTAATATCACGAATAAAAATAGTAACTTCACCA
>Ga0307992_1001134_pt1 | contig 16035 bp, 14 predicted proteins | sample EllFjometagen133_FD_203162 | JGI IMG/M metagenome (GOLD analysis project Ga0307992, IMG submission 203162) | Marine microbial communities from Ellis Fjord, Antarctic Ocean - #133 | ecosystem: Environmental > Aquatic > Marine > Unclassified | place: Southern Ocean | collected 2014-10-08
GGTAATTCCTGACATAGAGTCGGTTAATTGGGGTCGTGGCGTAGGATATGAGATGAATGAATACTTTCCTCCAGAGCATCTAGAAGCTATTTCGGCTACAGAAATAAGGAATCACATAAAAGATGGTGCGGATGATTGGAAGGAATTTGTAGACGAGGTGTTGCAAAAGGATGTTGCGACATACCTCAGTAATGTCATTTTTCCCGAGTAAAGTATTTCCCAATATAATTTAGACGACCGATAAAGAAATTTAGGATTGAGATTGGTCCAGCTTAACCCTATCATGATAGTATAGTGTTGTTATACTTATGGTAGAATATTTTTGGTCTTGATGACGTTATTCAAGGCCCCATCGTCTAGTGGTTAGGACACCAGGTTTTCATCCTGGCAACCGGAGTTCGATTCTCCGTGGGGTCACCATCAAAAATCGCTTGCATTTTTGATGGGCCAAGCATAATTCGTAAGAATTTGCTTGCACCCGAAAAGTCGCTACCGCGACTTTGAGTATTAAGCAACTTTTAAAGCGCGTGGAACTCGCTAAGAACTCATTGAGCCCGTGTTGTCACCAGAACTTGTTTCTGATTGTAACTATAACAAATACTCAAGTCTTCCTTTTTATACTTAAGGCTAGTAAGCTTAAGCGCCCCTCCCCCTAACCACCCGAACTCGCAATCCTATAGGCTCTAATGGTACAATCATCTTGCAGTTCAAAAACCCAATATCTAGGAGGAGAGAGAAATGGAACTAGGATTTGAGTTGAGGCACGTTGTCGTCATCTTGATCAGTGTTCTTGCTACCCTGATCAACGTGGCTATTCCCGTAGTGTATTTCTTGAAGAAAAGGCGTGTGAAGATTGTCAAACGAGAAGAGTACTACAGATATATCCCTCTCCAGGGATGGGAAAGTGTGGTTGCGGCGTTAGGCATATACGCCATGGGAGCTCCGAAAGAGTCGCGAGCCACAGAACATCGCCAAATAGATGCGGTGGTTCAGAACCAGGGTATTTACGGGGCCGCTATCTACAATGTCTTAGCTCCACACATGACCGGCCGTTCCGGTCAGTTTATCGAGCGAATGCTCACTGAAGCTAAGGCGATACTAGTATCCCTGGACTCCTGGAAACGAAGTTACGGTTACGGCGGCGTAGGATCATTCTTCAAAACCAGTGTGGTGATCGAAATTCTCGATCGTGAAGAAGAGATGTACGCTCTCGGCATTCGGGCTTCCTACGTGGGTGACGCGGGGGAAATCGGTTTGGCCGAACATCTAGGTATCCCGCGGACCCTGATTCGTAGCAGTGTTATTGTCGAAGGCAATCCAGGACCTGGAGAGTTCGTCTTTAATTTCGACAACGTACTCCGGCGTCTGCGCCGTGTGCGGGGGTTGAACATCGATCAGCAGCTAACCGGCGAAGAGATTGCCAGAACGATGTGGGAGGATGAGTACGAAGATGGGCGTGTTGAGCTTCACCGTGACGATCAGTTCGTTGTGGTGGTATCACCAGGACGGGTCGGCAACCACTTCGTCTACGATAGCGGGCAAGGAACCAACCGTTGGGTGATTGAAGATGCTATCTTGCGAGGGCCGCTCGCTGAATCTTATAACGAGCCGGGGACTATGGACGCACCAACGTTGGTAATCACTGTCAAAAGTTCACAGGGCACCGACTATAAAAGCAAGCCGATTTGGAGATCTGAGGAGAAAGAACAGGCCATCGAATTGGCTAGCCGCATCGCCGATGCTATGCGGTAGATCTTCGAACATAGAGAGCCTCTCAATTATAGAACTGGGAGGCTCTTCTCTTTTTATGCGGCGGCCAAAAAATAATCAGGGTGGAACAATTGTTGAAAATTTTTAATTGCTTCAACAAAATCATCTAGAACTGAGTTCGAAATAACCAAACTTGAGGTGCGGAAAATCACAGATTACTTAGCGAACATAGTGAGTCTAGTAAGATGTAGATTTTACTGCCATCAAGTGCTACTCGTTTTTTTGTCCTGTGTTAACAGATGTGGTCAAATATTAGCAATTTTGTGTTAACAACCTAGCTACGTGTTTACACAGTTATATCTTTATAACCGTGGTTCCTAATTGTCTGTAGTATAATTTAGATATGAACTTACATTCAGCAGTGTTTTACTCTACAAATCTTCAACCTTTGAAAGAATTTTACGTTGATTTTCTGAACGCCACGATTGAACGTGAACAAGGTAACAAATTTATTTCGTTTACCTTTGATAACGGCTTTAGGCTGGGAATAAAAATCGGTGATAAACCTAGGGAAATTGGTGGCCACGGTACTATATTTGTGGAAGTACACAACATAGAGAAATGGTATAAAAAAGCGTTAGATTCAAATAGAGAGCTCTATAAACACTTGGTAGAGCAACCTTGGGGAAAATCCTTTAGTATTCTCGACGCTGACGGCAATAAAGTTGAATTTCTGGAGGGAAAAAATGATTAAAGCAATCTGTTTTGACTTAGATGGTGTTTATTTTGTAAACGGCAAGTCTAATTTCATTAATAATTTGGGTAAATACGGTGTTACCGAGGAAGAAGCAAAAAGGGTTTTCCTAAAGAGCGATCAAATGAATAAAATGTACAAAGAAGGTAAGATGACAGACGACGAGTATTGGACTTGGGCGATAAACGAATGGAGTTTAGATCTTAGCGTCCAGGAAATTATTGATCTCCTGATTGAAGGTTACGAAGTAAATGAGGCTGTTGTTGATATAGTAAAGAAGGTTAGGGATAAAGGTTATAGAACTCTAATTTGTACAAATAATTTTCCAGCTAGAATTAACGGGTTACATAAAAGATTTGGTCTATTGAACAACTTTGATGCTTCCGTATTTTCCCATGAGATCGGCGCCACCAAACCTTCTACAAAAATATTCCAAACATTAGTAGAAAGAGCTGGTGTACGAGCCAATGAGATAGTGTTTGCAGATGATAATGATATGAATTTAGCTGGTGCAAAAGATGTCGGCATGCAAGCATTTTTATATGAGGGCTTTGATCATTTTTTAAATAGGTTGAAAGGGCTCGGAGTAAATATATGAATAAAGAAGCCTTAAAACAATTTCTAGTTGACTCAAACAATGCAGGATATGCGGGTGGTGAAGAAAAGAAATGGATTAAGGAAGATGATGGTTCTACCACAATCCCCTTTGAAAAAGGCTCTTGGGAATCTCACGATAACTTTTTTGGCGGCGAGCCTTATGGAGGAAGAACCGTTGTATTTCATGAAGAACAAGCCGTCTGGATGATGGTTTATTATGGATGGGTTGAAGAAGGAGTTGAAACAGACCCAATATATGCCGTTTTGAGAAATGCTCTTAAACAAATGCCCGAAGACTATCCCTATCGTGGCCCAGAAGAGTATAAGGAGGGTGAATATACATACAGCAATTCTTGGAATGGTGAAGTTGATAGATTTTCTGGAAGTGAGCAAATCTTAGAAGGTGATAAAGTAATTTATAAAGCCGACTATATGGGTGGGTTAGTTGATATAAGAAAAAGAGTCTAGATACGAACGAGGTTGTTGCCTTAGCTAACATTCGGCGTACCTCTATTTATTCGCTATTTTTTGCAAAACGTTGTATATTTCTTGAAAGTAATCCCTTATCAAGGAGGTTGTGATGGGGAAAATTGTTATCGTTGATTGCGGCCAGTCGATTGGGCTAGCCTGGGAGGAGGCGTCAAAAGGAAACATTGGACTTCATCCTCTTTCGGGCATGTGTTTTCTGCCAGCAGATGTGAATCTTATCAGTAATCTAAGAATGTTGGGTGAAACCAAGCTTATAAACATTGAAATCGAAGGGCGCACACATCGCCAACGAATTCTCCGTTTTTGGCACCACCAGACAAAAGAAAAGCAATTACGTCTTTTGGTATCTTTTCTGGAGAGTCGAAATTACCAGGTTGTTACTAGGTAATCCTTGGCCTTTTAGGTCTAGTTGTACTCGTGTACGGCTAGCCCCTTCTTGTTTAAGGGCGCCAATTGGATTTTCGCCATAATCACTACCCCAAACACCTCAGAGTTATCTTCACCAATTTTACCCTTGGAAACATTACACAATAAAATTTTACCTTGATCCATAATTTCATCAAAGTTAATAGTGGATTTTTTCTGTTCTAAAATTCTTTTGGCTGTAGGAGAAAACAAAAACCTTCCAATTTTATTAGTAATCGGACTGATCATCTTTACCTTTTGATAATCTCCAGCTTTAGCAAATTCCATATTTATTTTTAATTAACTATTAATATGAATTAATCGAAAAGAAATACCGGAGCGTGATTGCATTTTGAAAAGAGAAAAACTTTTGGTTTTTCAATCTCTAACCTAATGCAAAACAAGCTCCGGCGTAAATGGGGTGGGCGGGACTCGAACCCGCGATGGTAAATACCAACGGTTTTACAGACCGCCGCCTTATCCAGCTAGGCAAACCACCCCGATAACACTACTTAATATAGGATATCATACTTTTAGCTTGTTGCAAATAGGGTAAATTTAATGAAGAGTAGAATTAGCCCAGGGAGTGCTTAGTTAAAGAGGGTTTTACACTAAGTATGGTTGATTCTTCTAACCCCACTCTCTTCATAAAAACAAAAATAAGGCTAATTCCTACTTACCAATTTCAAAATTCCTATTCTCATGCAATAAGTAAACATCAATACAAATTCAAATATATTTTGACATAAAAAAGGGCGTAGACCTTTAAAAGCGTCTACGCCTATACTAACAACACTAAATTACAGCAGAGTATCCAACAGCCTCCCAACACCCTCATCATAAAGCTCACGATACGCTAAACCCACCTTTGCCCGGTATATCTCCATTTCGATTTTTGGAAAAAAGCCATAGCACTCAGCTGTTCTCTTAAGCTTTCTAATCTTTGACATAGAGGACAATCTCTCTCGACAGTCAATGCTCCAGTAAAGCCTGCCTAAAACAAAAGCAGTTAGAGCAATCTCCTTTCTGAGAGTTGGTTGCGTCGAAAGTGGACGGAATTCTACGACGGGAACTCCCTTGATAAACTTGATTCGAGCATCTCGCCAGAACAGACCAATACCAATGGCCAAAGCTGCCTCAGGATGGTTTAAGATGAAAGGATAGCTTGCCACTTCTGAAAGGTAGTGTTCCATATTTCGAAAGTAATTCTGAGGAAGCCCAACTCGGAGATATTTTCTTGTGATAACCTCCTTCCACGATCTAGTGTCGTGAGAAATTCTCCAAGCTATGTTTCGCACGTCTGCAAAACCAGTATCGCGTCCATGAAGATATCGAGCGTTATGTCCAAGTGCTAACGCCATTGGAGTAATAACGAACATCCGATTCAACACGTCCACAGCTTCTTCTTGACTGGCGGCTTCTACGTTGATTTGGAAGGCATGACAAAGACCAACCACCATGGGGTCACGTAAATCAACCCCATTCAGATGTCCCCAAAAGCCAAAACGCTTCGTTCGATGGAAATCTGGAACCTTCGTGTATTTATCTTTCGTGGCAGGAAGTAAATTCTGCGCACGGACATCCGGGATAGTCCCCGATCGACGAACCTCCAATCCATACTCACGGACTCGGCCCCTAAGGGTATCTTCATAGAATTTAAGGTACCTCAATAGGTTTTCAAAACACAGAGAGGTTTCTAAACGCAAGGGAGGAGGGTTCAACTCCACGGAACCCCCACCAAGTTCAGAACCTGCTTCAAGTGTTTCCGAAATAACCTGTTGAGTTAAATCTACGGAAGCAAGTTCCGTAGGAATTCCATTGATACCCGTACCTTGTTTTGCAAGGTATACTTCTATCTCCGCCCCCACATGATTCAATAGACCCGATCCGCTTTCGGGTATCCCACTCAATACCGCACCTGCCTGCTCCCAGAAAGACCTAACCATTTGATCTTGCATATCCTGTACCATCTCTCATATCCTCCTATTGGTCTGAACGATTATTCAAATGTCAAAAATGCATACTCTACTTACTTTGCTGTTTGATCCTCCTAAACTTCTCTAAGGATTTCACCTACAACAGCCAAACGGTCGCCTACAGTAACAAAATCTCTATTCTTCGCAATAAAAACTATTCCTTTTTTAGGAGAAATAACCTCAAAACGTTTTTGAGTAGTTATATCTACTACTTCACCCAATTTTTCTCCTTCAATCACATGTTGTTGTAAAGCAACAGCACTTACAAAAAGGCCCTCGTAATCACTAACGATTTTATTGAAGTTTACGATTGGTATTTTAGTTTCTGGTGCAGGAAGTGCATTATTACTTTGCAGGATTTTTAAAGAAACCAAGATATTTTTTATACCGGAGACAACGCGTTCCAGCTGTGCACAAGTAATCACGCGATGATCCGGCATTTCCAAAGCCATATTTTTAATACCTTTACTGGCAAGCAGGGGACCAAAAGAACCTAGCATAGAGGAATCTTCTTTAACATCTAGGCGCCAAATTACGTCAGGATTAGTAAGTTTTATCAATGGCAATGTTTCTTCGTTAAGAATCTTATCTCCGCAATCCATAAAAATGGCAGTAATTCCTGTAGGATCTGCAAAAGTGTGTAAATCAATAACAAAATCAAAATCTTGAGAAAAATCGAGTAATTTCTCAGCTATTTTCTGAGTAAAAGAAGCCTGAGCATCCTCAAATTTAAAAGATCTGTTTAAGTCTAAATTTTCAAGAACAGTTTCTCTTTGACAGGCCAGTACAGCTAACGGATTGGCAATTGGGAGAATCGCCAATTTTCCAGCCATGTTCTGATCTTTTATTTGTTCTAATAGAGAATTGATCACAGAAAGTCCCGTAAATTCATCGCCATGCATTCCACAGATAATTAAAGCTTTTTTCTCACCTTCTCCTACACCTAGGAGAGGTAAAGAGATAGTTGTGTTTCTGAACTTTCCTATTTTAATGTTTTTCGTTTTTATTTCCATAAAAAAAATCCGCCTTTAATTTGCTAATAAATTAATTAGTAACAAACTAAGGACGGACTTACCGTGGTACCACCTTATTTTTCTAACATTTCACAATGCTTAGACTCAGAAACTGCTCCAAATTGCTCCGATACAGTTTTTTGTTATAACGGACAAAACCGGCTTTATTTTAGTAAAGCTGCTCCATGAGTGTAATTCGTTTGTCTTTATACGCTAAGCTTTCACCACCCGCTTAATTTCTGATGTCACTAAAAACAAACTACTAGTTCTCATTTCATCACATTTGTTTAAGGATTTTATAAGAGATTAGGTTAATTGTCAAACAAAAACCCCCAAGATCTAAACAACAGGCCTTGGGGGCTAACTAAACACTTCGAAAACAACGAACATCGTTTACATTCCAATGTAAGGAGAAACTATTCTTTGGTAGCGAACCTATAGAAGAAAAGTCCTCCCGAGATGAGAATCACTCCAAACCACATCGCGAAACTGACGGGAATTCCTGCAATGACCAGTGCTACGATTTGGCCAAAGGGCACAAGGCAACATCCAATTAACCACGTGGCACGAGCCTTAGGCTCGGCATTAGAGGTTAACATAGTGCCTTTGACAAAGGCCCAAAATCCAATCCCGTTGCTTACTGCTCCTACTATAAGCAGATAAAATAGGGATTTGATCGGGGGGACCACGAAAGTTCCGCGAACCAGCACAAAGATGGTCGCTCCAACGGCCGTCACTACCTCAATGACAAACGTGAGCACCCACGCATCCATGGTGTGCTTATCCGTATATGCTGAGTAGAACCCCTGCGTAATTCCAGCTATCAAGCCCAGAAGGAAACCCACAAGAGTTACTTCCATGGTTCCGGCTCCCCACGCAACGGATACTCCCACGGCAGCTATGGAGAACAACACTAAACCACGTGCCAGCGGAGTGAACAATCTCTTCCCACCATTGAGAAAGTAACCAAAAATCATGGCAAAGAGGGGCCATGTATAGTTGATTATCGTTGTAAAAGCCGCACTTCCCGTAGATATGGACCCAAAGTAGGCCAAGGAGTACGTTAAAGGCCACACCACCCCCAAAGAGGCCATCTGAAAGAGCTTTTGCGGAGGTAATGCGACAAGATGCGGGAAACTCCCTCTGATTGCCAAGATCAGTCCCACCGCAATCACCGCAAACCAGTTCACCCACATTGTGGTGACATCTCCTGGAAGCCCTCCCAGCTCAGCAAGGCACGGGACAACTCCCCAAGACACCACAACAACAGCCAACAAACCAAGATACGTGTAGGCAGGCTCCTTGCTCATAATATCACTCCGTTGTGGTAATTCTAAGGAACTTATTTTTGCTATACCGAATCACGCATAGCTCGGTAACTTCAAAGAAGATGTCATAAATCTTTGGAGGTTTTTCAGAATCATCCAAAATCCAAACAGCCCCACCTTGAATGAGTTGACGCACTTCGCGTTTAGAGAGAAGAGCGTCGAAATCTACGAGACAGCTTACCAAGGTCACAGGAAACTGCACACATATCTTCGGAACACTGCTCGAGCTTGCTCCAGAAGCAAGATCCTGGAAATCTTGAAAGGTTTCTCTGGCAACCCTGTCTCCATGGACTAGCTTCACAATCTCAAATGCTAAACGAAGCTGAGCATCCCTGGGATTCTTCGCAACAGTTTCTATCTCTTTCAAGGTAAGATCTGTCATGCGTAGAAATGTTGACCAAACGATCTGATCAGGAAATCCCTGAACATATTGGAACATCTTCAAGGGCGTGGTGCGGGTAGGGTCGAGCCAGAGAGTTTCTCCCTCGGAAGTCTTCCCCATCTTTTTTCCCTCTTGGTCCAAAAGAAGGGGGAAAGTCAATCCAAATGTGGGAACATTTTCCAGGGACTTAATGATATGTACTCCCCAAAGAATGTTGGGCCATTGGTCCTGACCGCCTACCTGTAGAGTACATTGGTACTCTCTGCAAAGCACCAGAAAGTCCCATGCTTGCATAACTGGGTATATTAATTCACCAAGACTCAGGGGTTTCTCAGCCTCAAGTCGAGACGAAAATGTGGTCATTTTCAACATTGCGTTTACCGAAAACTGGAATGCTAGTGGCATAAAGTCATGGAGAAAACTCATCTCCCCAAGCCACACAGCATTATTCAACAAAAGTGCGGGATTTTCTCCAGTGAAAGAAAGAAGCCCAAGAATCTCAAGCTCTGCTTGAAGTGATTGGGCGTTCTTGGTAACTTCCTCTGAGGATAGTTGTCTTCTGGAGGTATCTCTACCGGTAGGATCTCCGACCAAACCAGTTGCTCCTCCAATCACCAAGATCACTCTGTGCCCAAAACGCTGAAAGACTGAGAGTACTCGAAGGGCAAAAAGATGTCCTAGATGAAATCCTAGGGCTGTGGGATCAACGCCCATGTACAGTGTGATAGGTTCTTGATTCAAAATACTCGCAAGATCCCCAGAACTACAATCATGAATCAAATTACGACTATGCAGAAATTCCAGGACACCGATACTAAACATTTTTAATCTCCTTTAAGGATTAACAGTAATGGAAAACAAGGGCCGAAAATACATTGAACATGAACACCTGGGTTTTCAAAGTACAGAGTGTGAGTATTATAGGACATACTTACAAAATTCTCAAGGATTTTCTAGAAATTCTCTTCATAGAAGGAGTTTATCTCGTCGATACTGTTTCTAAGATGCTCTTTCCAGGATTGTAATTCTTTAGATAAGGTATTTGCTATAGTTCTAAACGAGTCATAATTTGGGACACCGTACTGAAAGCTTAAAGGCCCTCCTAAAGCTGTATCCCCATAATTAAACGAAACACACACGGGGTCTGTTCTTAAACCAAAAACACTTTCTAAAGTTTTAATGGCGGCAAATGCGGGACCATATACAGTTCTTGCAACAAACTTTCTAATTTCAGGAGAAGATTCCTTAGTCAAAGCTAAAATCTTTTGGTAATCTCGTTTATCTAGTTCAAGATCAAAATGTAGAGAAAGATAATCTCCATGTTGAATCAGGGCCTCAAGGGAAACTTCCTGTCCTAAAATTTCCCTAGAACTGACTAAAGCACGTGCTTTATCTAACTCCAGCCCTACACCATAGATTTGATTAGTATAAGGTCCTGCATCTGAAGATTGTTGGGAATACTCCGCTAAATAACGAGTAAGAAGTTCTACAGGATTGGTAACAATAAAAATTTTTCCTTTGTAATCAACGGCCTCTAACTCCCTCGCAAGATCTTTAATAAACGCCACATGTTGACTAGCCTTACGCATACGCTCTTCCATTTCTAAAGAAATTGGGGTTTCTTCTGATTGGGTACGAATACAAATAAAAATCGCGTCCATTTCGTACATACAGGAAATAGAAAAACACTCATTGATAGTAGGTTTGTGGTTTGTTAAAACTGCGGCTTGAGTAAAATCCAAAAATAAGCCGCGCTGTTTAGCTTTAGACCGATTTAAAATCATTAGGGTATCCAAGTACTCTTTACTCACAAGTTGCGAGCATATTTCCGCCCCAATAGAACCAGTACCTATAACACCCACCTTTATCGCTTTACATGGAAGGAAGTTTTTCAGAGTCTGAATAAACAGTTTAGTTGTTGTGGAAATATTTTTTCTGCGCACGTTAATCTTAAAAAAAGGAACATTTATTGTTTCGCACCAGAAATCTAGGAATTTCTTTTTAAAGAAAAAATCATCTTGAAGATTATTCATTACGGAATATAGACAATCTGCTAACTCATTTTTAGAAAGGATTTCCAGATCCACAGGATCTTTCTCTTGTATAGAGCAAACAAAAATGCCATCCAATCTCACGGGAGCTTCATGTTTTAATTCAGCCTCAAAGTTAATATCGCTGGCAAAGATTTTTTGATCTCGAATCTTACAAACCACGTAATCATTGGCCAACATTCTGCCCCCAAGACTTTCTATTACAGCTTTAGCATAAGTACTTTTGCCGGAACCTGAAGTACCAGCAATTAAGAAATGCTTTCCATAAACTTCGATCAATACCGCATGTAACAAAACAAACCCAGAGTCTAACAAGTAGGGTAAATAAGAATTTCTAATTACAGTTTTAAGTTTCCCCAAATCTGAAGGGCCCGAAGATTCTACAAGATTCTCGTTTACAAAGTTCATTGAAACAAGAGAGGCCTCTTTTACAGCGTAGAAAATACTTGAGAAAGAATTTTCTGAACAAGTATTTTTAATTTTTTTCTTTACCAAACTAACAAGATTTAACTCAGAAATTTCAAGGTTTTTGGCAGGTAGCTTTAACTCCAAAAACCTAGTATTAAAGGAAATAGTAAAGGCCACAAGAAGATATTAACATAGCTTTTGTAAAAATGTCCACATAGCTACATGGAAAATGGTGGGAAGAATGGGATTCGAACCCATGAAGGCATAAGCCGACGGTTTTACAGACCGTTCCATTTGACCACTCTGGCATCTTCCCAAATCTACTGTAGTCGGTATTTTAGCACTAAACCAATACAAGTGAAAAAGCTAAAGTTGCTATCTAAGTTTTACGTTAAGGAACTTACTCTTACCGTATTGGATAGTACAATCTTTCGAAATTTCAGTTTTAGGATCCGTTATTTTCTTGCCATTGATTTTAATGGCACCCCCAGAACAACGCCTTTTAACTTCAGACTTTGAAGGTAGACACCTCGCCTCTATCAATACAATGTCTAAAAGAGTTGGTGATTCAATAACAAGTTTGGGTATTGAATCTACTGCACCCGAAAAGTTTTTAGAAAACAGCTCTTCGGCATGTTTTTGCGCTTTCTCAGCCTCTCTTTCTCCATGAACTAACATGGTAACTTCAAAAGCAAGTCTCTTCTGTGCTTCACGAGGATTTTTTTCTATAATTCTGCTGATCTCTTCAATCTCGAGGAATGTAAACAGCTTGAAAAGTTGTTCAACCATCTGGTCCGGAGTCTTTTCAATGTACTGATAGAAGTCGAATGGTGAGGTCATTTCAGGATCTAACCATAAAGGCCCCTTTTCAGTCTTACCCATCTTTTCTCCATTCGGAGTTAAAAGTAAGGGAAATGTTATTCCCTGAACATTGGTCCTCTGACCCTTATGTGCTTTTACTAGACCCGCGCCTTGTAAGATATTTGCCCATTGGTCCTTACCTCCAACTTGAATTTCACAGCCATACTCTCTGTAAAGATGTAAGAAATCCCAAGCTTGAAGTGTGGGATACAGAAATTCCATTAAGCTAAGATGTTTTCCTTCGCTTAATCTTTTTTGGAATGTATCCATTTTAACTAGCTCATTAACAGAAAAATGCCTTGCGATCTCCATTAAGAAAAAGTCTAGAAAAGGCTCTGGAGAAATCCAAGAGTCATTGTTTAACATGAGTGCCTTGTCCCCATCAAAGGAAAGAAGACCCATACCTTCGACCTGCTTTTTGATTGATTCTGCATTTTTGGCAACTGTTTCTGCCGTGAGAAACTTGCGAGTACTTTTTTTGTCAGTAGGATCACCGACCCTTCCAGTAGCTCCACCAAGTAAAAATATGATTCTATTCCCGGCATCTTGTAGATAATGAAGTGCCATAATACTGAGCAAGTGACCTAGGTGAAGGCTGGGCCCTGAAGGATCAAAACCCTCGTAAATTGTCGTGCCTTGATCTAAAAGGGCTTTAGCCTTCAAAACGTTAGTTACAGCTAATTTCTCTTCGCCATCAACAACAGCCGAATCAATAAATCCACGTTCAATCAAGACATCTAAAACATTTCTACTTCTATTTTTGTCAGACATAATTTTCTCTCCTTTATTATTTGTAACACGAATTTCGGATGTGTCAAGACCCCGTTTCGAGGAGCATCCTGATTTGCGAGTAGTTGTTATTACTCCGCATCCTCCGGATCCGTGGTAGGAACACCTTTCATCGCCAGACGAGATCCCCATGTGGCAACCGTAAGTTGCATGGGGATCGCTTTTTTTACGTAATGTTGTATATTTCTTGAAAGTAATCCCTTATCAAGGAGGTTGTGATGGGGGAAATTGTTATCTTTGCTGGAGAGTCGAAATTACCGGGTTGTTACTAGGTAATCCTCGGCCTTTTAGGGCTAGTTGTACTCGTGTACGGCTAGCCCCTTCTTGTTTAAGAGAAAGGGTGCCGGTTTTTGCGTACCCGCTCGCTCACAAAACAGTCATTCTATCAAAAATCATCTTTCTGCTATACTTAAAAATATATGAATCCTGAGGATCGTAAGTATGCATATTTCTCCATGGAAGTGGGCTTGACTTCAAAAATACCAACTTATTCAGGAGGTCTTGGAATCCTCGCGGGCGACATGCTTAAGGCGTCTGCTGACAGCCATCTTCCCATAGTAGGTGTTACTCTCCTAACTAAACACGGCTACTTTTTTCAAGAAATAGAAAATAATATCCAAAAAGAAAAGCCCGTGGCTTGGAGCATTGACGACTTTTTAGCGCCTGTGGACGTGAAAATTAAGGTAAAGCTCGGTGGAGAGGATGTATCGGTTGGCTGTTGGAAATATGAGATTGAAGGAATTCATGGCCATAAGGTCCCGATTTTCTTTTTGCACACAGATTTCGACGAAAACTCTGAGAAAGCAAAATCACTTACTCATAGTCTTTACGGAGGTGATCAAGAATATCGCCTGAGCCAAGAGATAGTGTTGGGTGTCGGAGGCGTAAGAATTTTAGAAGAAATGGGTTACACAAATATAAACAGGTATCATATGAACGAAGGACACTCAGCATTGCTTGCTCTAGAGCTTGAAAGAAAATGTAAAGACAGGGAAAAAGTGAGAGAGCAATGTTTGTTCACAACGCACACACCTGTTCCCGCAGGACACGATATATTTAAAATTGACTTGGTTGAGAAACTCTTAGATGAGGATTTATTTAAGGTTTTGGCTGAAGAATATCACGTTGGTGGCGAGCTCAACATGACCCTACTGGCTTTAAATTCGAGCAATTATATTAATGGAGTTGCTCAAAAACACGCTGAGATTTCCAAAACGATGTTTCCAAACTACCCGATACACTCAATCACAAACGGCGTACACGCGAGAACCTGGGTATCTGCCTCTTTTGCGGAACTTTATGATAAGCACATACATCATTGGAAAGAAGACCCCTATTCTTTAAGATATGTTTCTAATATTAGCCTTACGGAAATTTGGGAAGCCCACACAAAAGCCAAGAAAAGGATCATTGATTATACAAACGCTAACACAAATGCGGGCATGGATTACGACAATTTTACCGTCGGATGGGCGCGAAGATTTACTGAGTATAAGCGTCCAGGTTTTTTATTTAATGACATAGACAGGCTTAAAGGAATTGCTAAGGGAAAAGGGCCGATCCAGGTAATATTTGGTGGGAAAGCACATCCAAAAGACGCTGGGGGGAAAAAACTGATTAGTGAAATCCTGAAGTTAGCCGACGAACTAAACAGTGACATAAAATTGGCATATTTAACAAACTATGATATGTACTTGGGCCAACTTATGACATCTGGAGTTGACGTGTGGCTAAATACGCCGGAGCCTCCACATGAAGCTTCCGGGACAAGTGGGATGAAGTGCGCGTTAAATGGTGTGCCGCACCTGAGTGTTAGAGATGGTTGGTGGACAGAAGGCTGTGTCGAAGGAGAAACCGGCTGGTCTTTCCCTACTCCGGAAGACCTTTACGATGTTTTAGAAAACAAAGTGATGCCGTTATTTTACGAAAACCCCGACGGATGGAGAAGCATAATGCGAAAAACTATAATGCTTAACGGCTCTTTCTTTAACGCAAGCAGAATGGTGAATGAGTATGTGAAAAGAGCTTATAAAAACGGGATGTATTAAACTTTATTCAGTCCCACAGACTTGGTACCCTCTTTACTATAAGATATGGTTGTGGTAGTATTTGGATGTTAATAACTCACATCAAGGAGGCGGTAATGGACAAGAAGAAATGTCCGAAGTGTGGCACGGAGATGGAGAAAAAGCAGGTCGGGTGGTGGATCTCGGACTGGATTTGCCCGAAGTGCGGCCACAGAGAGCCTGTGTCCGGGTAAAAGAGAGGACGGACATGCCTAAAATAAGAGTATTGTATGTGGATGATGAAGAAGACTCAAGAACAACTCTTCGAGGATACTGCGAAGACTTCGTTTCAAATGTAACGGTTTTCGTCTTTTCCAGTTTAACGGCGGCCAAGGAAGCTGAGGAAAGTTTTGGACCCTTCGATGCGTACATCATAGATGGGGAGATTGGAATGTATCGTGGAGAGCCTTGGGCAGACGAGCTCGTAGAGAAAGAGCGGCTGAATGTGATTTTATTCTCTGGGGGACCTGGAGAAACCCTCGCGAGAGTAATCAAGAAGCAAAATTTTCCGGAACTCCTGAAGTTCCTGGACGCTCTTTGAACATTAGGAACCTAAAGACGAAAGTCTTGAACAGCTGCTGTGGCTGAGGTTCCTTTCCTTTTTCCTTATTTAGACCTATCTAATACCCACAAAATCAACAAAATCTAATAAGTCTTTCTTCATTTCATCTAAAATCTCATCCGAATAAGTCCCTCGGTCTAGAAACTCAGGTGAATTTGTTTTAGATGGTATAAACTTCTGCAAATAGTATTTTTTGGCTCCTTTCAACATCTTTCCAATCAACATAACATCCTCATAAGTAAGCTGATCCTTAACAACTGTCGTTCTAAACTCATAATCTATAGCCTTTTGCATTATCAAATCAATGCTTCTACGAATATTAGCTATCAAAACATCTCTATTTGCAATAAATGAATACTTATGTAAAGGCGCTTTTATATCCATTGCTACATAATCTATAAGCCTTTTCTCTAAGCCATCAGATAACATATCAGGATTTGTGCCATTTGTATCCAATTTAATCTTAAACCCAAGGGCCTTAACCTTGGAAAAGAAATCTAAAAGATCGTGATGCAACGTCGGCTCTCCTCCTGTTACAACAAGGGCATCCAATTTTCCAACCCTGCTTTTTAAGAAATCCAACACCGTAGAAACGGGAATAGACTCCGCCCAGTCTTTTGGATCCAAAAGTTCCGGATTATGAC
>Ga0307992_1001136_pt1 | contig 16010 bp, 14 predicted proteins | sample EllFjometagen133_FD_203162 | JGI IMG/M metagenome (GOLD analysis project Ga0307992, IMG submission 203162) | Marine microbial communities from Ellis Fjord, Antarctic Ocean - #133 | ecosystem: Environmental > Aquatic > Marine > Unclassified | place: Southern Ocean | collected 2014-10-08
AGATGTTCAAGCTGCAGCAGCAAGTGGAATTGAAAACTCAGTTGGTGCAATTAAAGATGCTATAAAAGGAGGATTATTCTAATGACAAGTCCTTTTTTATTTTTGGAGATAATATAATGCTAAATAAATATTTAAAATATTTACAAGAAGACTATATGTCATTTAACCATATAATTCGTACTTTAAATAATAAACTTTCACAATTAAAAAAACAACGTAAAAAAGAAACTAAAATAAGATGTAGTCGAGGAAAAAACTATAAAGAAAAAACTTTGTGTATGATAAAAGAAGATGCTGTAACATACAACATAATGGCTGTATACATCAAGCAAAATATACATCAATGTAAAATAAAAGAACTTACATCTCAAGGACAAGATAAAAAATGTCTTGCTTTCTTTTATAAAATGGAAAAAAAATATAAAGACGCCGCTGCTAAAAAACAAATCTTATATAATAAAGGGAAAAAATAATGCAAGTAGCAAGAGTAACAGATAAATTTTCAGGAGTATGCACTTGCCACAAATCCACTATTTCAATGGAAGGTGAAATTGCCAATGGAAGTTTAGATGGTAACTCAGGTGGTTTGGGAATTGCTAGAGTAGGAGATACTGTGATCGGAGACTGCGGACACACAGGAACAATCGTTTCAGGAAGTATATCAAACACTATAAACGGAAAAGGAAAAGCTATAATTACTTCTAAAGTAACAGGATGTTTAGTTGGAGAAATTGTAACAGGAAATCCAACTCACAATACAGGATTATAAAATTATGAAACTACAATTGCGCCCAAGTTTATTAAAGATCAGAAGACAGTCAGTTAAATGGATCATTATACATCATACAGCTGAAATGTATCCACAACCTGCAGCCAGAATTGACAACGCTTCGTTTCAAACTCCTGAGTTATATAAAGGAGTATTAGAAGATAAATCAGGAGATATTAATTATAATTATGTAGTTGAAAAGATAAAAGAAGATTTTCATCCAATCGTTACCCGTCCGTTTGTATATATGTGTGACTGGGAAGACATCCCGAATGATATTAATAACAGAGCTATACATGTTGCTGTACTCGGAACATATTCAATGAAGGTTCCTGAAAAAAGATTATATGAGGTTCTTGCATTTAGATTATTAAATCCAATGCTTAAAATGTTTCATATATCTCCATCAAAAATTAAACTTCACTCTGAAGTATCTACAGTAGAAACTGATTGCCCTGGTGATTTTTTCGATAAAGATGTATTGATTTCAATGGTAAGGAGGTTCGTTGTAAAATAATGTTATGTGAATATGGGTGTGGAAAAGAAGGTATATACTTTTTTAAAACTGTTAAAAAATGGTGTTGTAGTAAAAGATTTTCATCATGTCCTGCTTATAAACAAAGATGTTCTGGAAAAAATAATGGTATGTATGGAAAAGAATCATGGGTGCCACATTAGTGGTATCCTTGATTTTTTTGTTTGGATTTTGTGAAAGGGGAGTATATGAAACCAATTGAACAAATTAGAATTTTAGTTGTTGGTGATCTAATGCTGGATAAATATGTTGTTGGAGATACTGATAGAATATCACCAGAAGCTCCAGTCGCAATTGTGAATGTAACAGATGAATATCATACATTGGGTGGATGTGGTAATGTTGTAAGAAATATTGCTGAATTAGGTGCTAAGGTTGATTGTCTTTCATCAATTGCAATGGACGGTGATGGTGTTCTTGTTGCATCTGAGTTAGGAAAAATTGGGGCAAGACCATTGTTATTTTATGGTTCAAAAATGACAACTGTAAAAGAAAGAATTATCGCTAACAATAGAAAAACACAAATGCTTAGAGTTGATAGAGAATATATTCAGACAATTGATGCTAAGTTAGCTATTAATTTATTCAAAGCAAAATGTCGTAATGTTTATGATATGGTAGTTGTTTCAGATTATGCAAAAGGAATGATTACACAAGAATTAATGGAGTTTTTAAAACACGATCAAAATGCAGATATCATTGTTGATCCAAAACCATCAAATATAAATATGTATGATAGAGTTTTTATGATAACCCCAAATGATAAAGAGTGGAACCAAATGCTAATTTCATCCTCAAATATATTATCAAACGTTTCTTATATTGTTAAAACAAAAGGAAATAAAGGAATGGATGTTATAACTAATAATAAATCTGGCAGGAATTGGACTATTGAAGCTGAAGACGTTCCTGTATATAATGTATCTGGTGCTGGAGATGTTGTTGTTGCAATGATGGCAGTATGTTTATCTCATGGACTGGGTGTTTTAGATTCAGCTTATATCTCCAATAAATGCGCTGGGTATGCTGTAACACAACCCCAAACATGTGTAGTTCCAAAAAGTAAGTTTGAAGAAATATATAATAATTATGTCATTCCTAAAATTTAATCAACCTTAGTCTATATATATAAATTACTGATAAGGACCGTTTACGTTAATTTTTTGAAAGGGGGTTGTATTAAAAAATATTTATCTTATTTAAAATTATCTTATATTTTTTCATCTATCGTTTTAACAATCATAACTGCATCAATCACATATATACTAATCCTTGAAGTTTTCGGAGATGTTCTTATTATTCCACCATTAATAGAAGAACTATCAAAACTCGCAGCAATAATTTACAGCTTTCATTTCGCAATTATTTACACATTAGTTTTTTCGATTATAGAATTTTTTTATTATGTTAATATGATTATTAATATCACAGGATCATTTATAATAGAGGATTTTTTAATGAGGACTTTTTGTGTTATCTCACATTTTATCTTTTTATGGATTCAAATTATTGGATTTAAACTGTTTTATAAAACAAATCAAAAAATGTATATTATAATATCATTCATTAACGCATGGGCATTACATGTTCTATGGAATGGTTTTTTAAATGGCTTAACATTATCACTCATTACACAACTTTTATAAGGAGGACATTTTTGTTAAAATTTGAACAAGTAAGTAACAAAGAGTGGAATATCATCAATGGAGATAATGAACCTTTCAATCTTAGACTCGGAGCTTCCTCGGTTACGAATAAGTTTCATCTCGTAACTAATTATATAAAACGAGTCGCTGAATTTCATGGACAGCCGTTCAGTGATTGGCTCATGGATCTCCTTACTCAATGTAAAGACCCACAAAAAAGAGCGAGTGCTGTTACGAGTAACATTGAGACTATACAGAAATATTCTGATGAATATATTGATTCTACTAATTTTGATTATGGAAAATTTGTCGATATAACAAAAGCAAAGAAAAATTCAATTCTTTTTATGGCAGACGAAATTCAACAAATTATTAAATTATCATGTTATTTAAAAATATATTCTCTTATATCAAATAGTGAATCGTTGAAACTTGGGACAAAGTTACACAAAACTGTTTATAATAAAATGGCATCTAATGTCATTGAAACAGATATAGCATCAAAGATTTTTGATGTCATTAAAACAAAAACATTTAGATATAATTTAACAGATAGATTCATGTGGGATTATATCAGAACTATCCAATGTAAAGATATTGGAATTCATATAATTGAGATATTCAATTTTATTATGAACAATATTATTATTCTTTGTGAAGAAAATAAAAATCCAATTACATATTTTGTTGGGGTAATTGATGAATCTGTGAAATGGTTTTTAAGATCTGTTTATAAAGGAACTATTGTTTATGATGATGAGATTTCAACTGAAGATATTCATGGGATTCATATTAATAATTTACGAACATATAGTTTTAATGATACACTTGGAAGATTGAAAGGTATTGCTTTTGAAAAGATTTATGATAAACTGGATCAAGAAAACTCTATGACAATTGTAGATGAGACAGACCAATACATCATTGATTTTAATGGACGTTTATCATCAATTCAGTATATTTCTCCATTGTGTTCTTGTTTGGTATTTCCTCTATTATCACAAATTACACAAATATCGTATGTGCATTTCAAAACAATTTCTCCCGAGCATGCTGCAGTATTATCATATTATTTAAGTAGATTACTGGAGAAAACATTCAAAACAGAATATAAAAGTTTGTTTGCATTATTAGATTTCTATCCTGAATCACAACCATCATTAAGTACAACATATAAGATTAAATCTATCCATGAATTTATTAATGTTCAAGATAAAACAAAAGATTTTTTCGGATTCAATACAAAGATTCCCCCACATAAAATGATTTGTCATTTCGTGGGGCGTGTTTCAAGAATCAATTTTAAAAATCTATTGACAGGGCGGAAACTTTCAGGTATTCCACTAAGTCGAATTGAGACCGATATGGTTCATTTCTATACTTTATTGTTCTCTGGAAAACTGCAATCAAAAGTTGATGAGATGATAATGCTTATGAATGCAGATTTCTAATTAATAATCCGGGGGTTTTTTATCCTTTCTACCCCCGGATTATTTTTTTTACCTTATAAAAATTTAGAACAAAATGTAAATATAGTGTATTAATTGCAATTGGCAGGAGGATTTTAAAATGTCAGAAGAAAAAGATAAACAAGCAACACAACGTCTTGAAGAATTAATAAGAACAGCTAGCGATCATATACTTAGTAAAGAGGAAAAAGTTGGTTATTTAATGAATCCTAAACTTAAAGATAAATTATATGGTAAATTTCCTAAGTGTTTTATTTCTCTTAAAAAAATGGGACGGGATACGTCAGCATATTTACTCCCTTTGTGTAACAGGGCAGGCTTGATAGATCCAGAAGTTATTAAAATATCATATGCTGCAGTTGGTAAGTTATTAAGTGACCCTAGTGGAATGTATGATATAAATGATTTACAAACTATTCTTGGTAGATTAGATAAAATGAAAGCAACATATGACAAAGCCATTCCCAAACCTCCGCAGCAGGCAGGAAGAAAAGCTGTAGTAACAAGAATGTTTAAAAATATAAAAAATCACTTAAAAAATATAAATCTGAAGGATAATTCCTAAATGAAAATATGTGATTATGGGTGTGGACAAGAAGCTACTCATCAATTTAAAAATGGAAAATGGTGTTGTAGTAAAAGTACAAATAGTTGTTCTGGTTATCTTAGTATACGCCCTAAAAAAAGAAAAAAAATCAAACCAAAAAAATGCAATATATATCATAAATGTGATTATGGTTGTGGTCAAAATGCTAATTATATATTTAATAACGGAAAATATTGTTGTAGTTTACACTGGAAGAAATGTAAAAATCAAAAAACCTTACAACATATTAAATATGAATTTATTAATGTATTAAATAAAATAATTAGATCAAAAATAGTTGATAAATATAAAAAAATAGAAAAACTATGTGATTATGGTTGTGGTAATAAAGGAAATTATTTATTTAAAAATGATATATGGTGTTGCGAAAAATATGCTGCACAATGCCCTATATTGAAAATTAAGAATAAAAAAAATAATACTGGAAAAAATAATCACTTTTATAAAAAAATACATAAATCAGAATCAATTAATTTAATGAAAAAACATAGTAAGTATACAATTGAAAAAATTAAAAAGAAACATTCTTTATTTTCTAAAGTGGAAGAAATGAGATATAACCCAGACAAACCAAATGAAAAAGAAATTCAAGTTCATTGTAAAAATCATAATTGTCCAAATTCAAAAGAACAAGGTGGTTGGTTTACACCAACAAAATCTCAAACTCATGAACGAATTCGTCAAATAGAAAAAGAATATGGAAATGGTGGATGTTATTTTTATTGCTCAGAAAAATGTAAACAACAATGTCCTTTATATCACTTTCATGGGGCTGATCCTTTTAAAGAAAAATCAAAAAACCTACTATATACCCCAGGCGAACTTCAAACTTGGAAAAGTCAAGTTAAATTATTAGATAACTCAACTTGTCAAATTTGTGGATCAAAAATAAATATTAATGTTCATCATATAATACCACAAAAATTAGAACCATTTTTTGCACTTGACCCAGTTAATGGAATTTGTCTTTGTAAAGAATGTCACTATAAATATGGTCACAAAACAGATACAGAATGCTCAACTAAAAATTTAGCAAATAAATCTTGTATGGGAGATCTACATGAAACTACAACTCCTGGATGTTAACCAATTTGCTAGTGGTTTGATTCCTGTAACAAGCACAGAACTAAAAACAAGATCTGGAGAATTACACCCAGAAGGGTTATTTTCTGAAAAGATTTTTGGAGTTGAAGGTACACTAACTCGTAGTAAGAAATATTCTTACATAAATCTAAATACAGAAGTTATCCATCCAGCTGCATATCTTTTGTTAATAAGAATTGATAAAAGATTAGAAAAAATGTTCAGTACTGAGCAATCATATTCTCTTGACTCAAATAATATGTTATTTATAGATAATGAAAATGGTGTGTCAGGAATCCATGAGTTTATTAAAATGTTTCCAATTTTAGTTCTAAAGGCAGGAACTCCAGCAAGAGAAAAGATTATAAAGGTTTTAAAAGATGTATATAAACAGGGTGTATTGTTTATAAATCTCCTGCCAATAATTCCTCCTGAACTAAGACCAATGTATGAAGATGAATCAGGACAATTAGTGTTGGATGAAATTAATAACATTTATTTAAATATAATGCGAAAAACATCACAGGTAAAAAGTGTTAGTACAGGAAGCGCATTATTTTCATTGTTAAATTTTTATCTTCAGACTGCTGTTAATGGTCATGATAAATTTGTGAGAACAAAGATTTCAAAAAAACATGGAATTATAAGAGAAAATATGTTAGGAAAACGAGTTGACTTTTCTGCTCGTGGAGTTATTACTCCTGGTCCAACATTAGATATAAATCAAGTCGGTCTTCCTTTAAGAATGACTGTAACATTATTTGAACCTTTTCTTATTCATTATTTATTATTCAATAAAAATTATCCACATAAAGGAGTTTTAGAAGCTGGGATTAAAGATTATATGGATGCAGAAGTTTCGGTTGATACAATAAAACGATTAATAAAATCAATAAAATCAGGTGATAAGATTCCGCTTGATCTCAGACGTTTAATATTTGATGCATGTGAAATTGTAATAAAGGATAGAGTTGTTCTTTTAAAACGAGACCCTGCACTTCAAGATGGATCATATAGAGCATTTTATCCTGTATTAATCGAAGGAGACACACTTCAAATTTGTACTCTTCAAGTTGGTACATTTAATGCTGACTTTGATGGTGACCAGATGGCGGTGTTTCATCCTTTAACAAAACAGGCACAACAAGAAGCTAAAGATAAAATGATGCGTGGTGTAGGTAGTAAACATAGTACTTATGTAAATTATGAGATATCAAAAGAAATGGCGGCTGGACTTTATACAATGACCAAAAATATAAAGTATCCAAAATCACCTGTAGCTGTTACACCTGAGATATTAGAATCTGCAAATGATCCTTATATCCCTGTTAAATTCAGGGGACATAATACAACGATGGGAAGAGCAATATTTAATTCAGCGTTCCCAGCAAATTTTACATTTATTAATGAAGTTGTAACAAAAAAAATTGTCAATAAATTAATCCCTGTTATAATTGAAAAATATGGAGAAGAGGTATCAATTAAAGTATTTTCAAAACTTGAAAAGGTTGGATTTAAATTTGCTACTATCATGTCTCCAACTCTTACATTAGACATGATTGAAATGCCTGAAAGTATTATGAGAATTAAAAGTAAAATTCCGGGATCTAGTCCAGAAGAAGCTCAACGACTGATTGCAGAAGCAACAAAAATTATGATTGAATATTTAAAAGATACTGGGTTACATGATTTAATAGAATCTGGAGCAGGTAAGGGATGGAGTCAACCAAGCCAAATATTAATTGCAAAAGGTGTTGTTTCTGATCCGAAAGGAAATCTTCTTCCTCCAATTGAAGGATCATTTGCAGATGGGCTTAAAACAACAGAATTCTTTTCAGCAGCATCTGGTGCTCGAAAGGGTATGGCTGACCGTGCTTTAAATACTGCAACAACTGGATATTTTACAAGACAATTGGTATATGTCTTAGGGCCAGCAGAAGCTAGTGCAACAAATCGTGATTGTAAAACAAAAAGAGTTTTAACCCTAAGATTAACAAAGGATTTAATTGGTAGATTGACAGGAAGGTATATTGTTTCTCCAAGAGGAAGTTTAGAGTTATTTAATAAATCAAAATTTAAACCAGGGGATACAATTAAATTAAGATCTCCTATACTTTGTGAATCAAATAAGTTTTGCCATACTTGTTATGGTAAACTATTACAAAGACATAAAACACCTTATGTTGGAATCCTGGCTGGTTCATTAATTGGTGAACGTGGAACACAATTAATTATGCAAACTTTCCATACAGGTGGTGCCGCAACATTGGTTAGTCATGATATTTTACAGGATATTTTAGATAATGACCCATTGATTGAAGTAAGTTTAAAAAAATATTTTACACAAACTGATAATAATTTAATTGTAAACAAACCAGCAAAATTAACAATTGATTTATCTAATTATGAAATGAACAATAATATTCAAATAAACGATGACCATATATGGGTTAATCATTTATTATCAAAAATAGAATTCGAAGATAGTTTATTTAATATAATTCTTGATTATCCAATTCATATTAAGAAAGTCGGTATGAAAATAATAGATAAAACATATATGACTTTTAATTATCTTGTTAATGATATTTTATTAGAAGTACCTATGCAAACCAGTGAAATAAAAGAGCAAGTAAATTATGTAAATCGTTTGCTTGGAGGAAAAGTTGTATTTAAAGATCCTTCTCATATGCTAACAAAAGTAATGAAAGTGTATGGTGGAAGTGTATCAAACCTAGATCTTTGTCATTTTGAAGTATTAGTATCTCAGGTATTAAGAGATAAAAATAATCCTGCTTTAGCTGCAAGAATGGGTAGGGTATGGGATCCAATAATGATGAATATTAAAAATGCTGTATTTTCACAAGGGTTCATTCAAGGATTAGCTTTTGAAAATGTGAATAAGGCGATAGAGACTGGGTTAATATCAGAGGGTGATGTAGAACCTTCAATGCTTGGTCGTTTAATAACTGGAGAAGAGATTGGTAAATAACATAAAAGGAAAATTATGATTCAATATAAATCGTTAATACAATATACAAGAGTTGTTGATGGAACGAGATTTCCACAAGATAAAAATGAGCCTTTTCTCTTGGTATATTTTTCTGAAAATTCTTTATTTGTAAAAGATTATTCAAAATTGAATATAAGATTGGTTGATGCAAGATATATAATTGTTCCAAGAACTAAAATTCCTTTAACAAGACTTACACCTACAATGAGAGCTGCATATAAACAAACAGGTCTATTGCCGTATGATTCAAATGGAAATTTTCCAAAAAATAAAAACTTACTTTATGATACAACATTTTATACAGCAACCATTGATAAAACATATCAACCAAATACATACAGACAAAGAGCTGGAGCTTTAATTCAAAATATGTTAATGAAAACATTTCAGGACTTTCCTGATAATTACAAAAAAATTTTATTGTATTCTGTTGATATTACCAAACCATTAAATAAATTTGTAAACAGAAAAGTATTTGCTTTCATCAGACAACTAAAAGAAAATCAAATATATTTTGATGATATGCTTTTAGTAACCATTGATGAAAATTCTGCAAGATATAGACAACTTATTAAGGATGGAGATTATAAATTTTCAAGAATTATTCAATATATAAAATCAATCAAATTAACAAATACTGAAAAAGAACAAAAGATTGAAATTAATAATGCAACATTAAAAATCATGAAACATGTTGATTCTTCTGTTGATAAACCATCTGTTATAAAAAATGCAATCAAAAATTATTTAAAAAAGAATCCTAAAAAAGCAGAAGAAATACAAAACGATGAACTAACAAAAAATGATATGAGTCGCTTAACTGTAGCATCCATTTTATATGGAGCAAGTGGAGATCTTGATAAAGCAAATAGATTATCAAAACAAATACCTAAAAGTAATATAAATACTGCTGTAAAGAAAGTAAGTAAACAATATGAAGATGATTTATTAAAAAGACAAGAATCTGTTGATATGAGTGATTCAGTTTTTACTCAAACACAGAATGTTCCTCAACGTGTTAATGGAAAAACTCCAGAGCATATTTTTGATAAACGTAAAATTGACTTTGAAACAAACTTAAGAAAAGATATGACTAATGCGTTTAAAGTTTTAGAAGAAAGAGATATTCCTCTTAAATTTGATTCAATTTCAATTAAACCAAAACATCAAAATCCAGGAGAACTAGCACAGTCAGATGAAGCAGTAGTATCAATTAAATTAAAAGATAAACAAGAAAAACTACAGGAAATCAATTTAATATTACCAAGAATCAATCCAGATATAGGAACGTTTAGAATAAATGGAAAACGTAAATGTTTAATTAATCAAATTGTTTTAAATCCAATTAGTTTTCCAAGAGAATATGACTCAAAATTCGAAAGTTCATATTCAAGCTTTCATATTTATAGTAAAAGAACTAAACGACTAAAATATCTTGAATGTTATATGGGATCATTTAAATTACCATATATGATTCTGTTGTCATTCAGTTTTGGGTTTGAGAAAACTTTAAAACAGTATGGAATAAAATTTAAAATTGTTGAAGAAAAACCAACAACCGAAAAATATTTTACAAAAGTTCCTAGTTCATATCTTGTTTTTAACGGAGTTGATACAGAGTTAAAAGAGGAATTAGTATCATCATTTATCAATACAAAAGTTGATCAATATAAAATCAATGCTGATAAAACTTTTTTATCAAAAGGTTACTTCAATGATCTTATCATTGCTATAACAGGTCGTGTCGATTCTACATACCTTATTACCAACAACCTTGAAAATATAGTTGATCCGATTGTAAGACAGGTGTTGATAAACCAACAGCTACCATTCGAACTGCCTTTGATTATGCAGTATATGTCAACCAAATGTGTAACAGGTTTTGTACAAGAAAGAAATGATATTACAAATCAACGAATTAAAAACTCAGAGATTTTAGTTCATTTAGCACAAAAACAATTACTAAAAGCATACACTGAATATCGTGAGCAATATTTATCTGGTAATAAAGATGCTGTATTAAATGTTCCTGAAAATGTTGTAATGAGCGAATTTTCAACTCTTGAAATTGTTCAGGATATGGAATATGCAAATCCAGTTGAAGAGATGGCGACAATAACAAAAGTATCTCCAGTAGGTAAAACTGTTGGTGGTATTCCTGATAAACAAGCAGTACAATTAGATGCTCGAAATGTACACCCAACATACTATGGAAACATTGATCCACTTGATACAGCAGAAGGGGGAAACATCGGTATTACACAACAATTAACAGTAGATGCATATATTACATCTGCTCGTGGATTATTTGGACAAAAACCAATGGTTGATAAAGAAAGATCAGGAATTCTTTCAACATCTTCATCTATGGTTCCATTCATTGAAAATAATGAAGGTGCCCGTATTATAATGAGTTGCAACCAGGCAAAACAAATGCTACCATTAAAGAATCCCGAACCACCAATAATTCAATCTGGTTATGAGTCATTGTTAACAAATACATTATCAGATAGTTTTATTAAGAGAGCTCCTTGCAGTGGAAAAATTGGAACTATATCAGATCATCATATTGATGTTAAATGTACAAAAGGAAAACATCAATCAGTTGATACTTCTCCAGTTCAGTTGAAATCTGGTGTTGGTAAAAATACTTTAAGTACATTTAAACCAATTGTTAAATCAGGTGATAATGTTAAAATCAAACAAATTATAGCTGAAGGTAGTTGTATTTCTGGTGGGACAATATCATTAGGTCGAAATCTTGCAATTGGATATATGCCATACAAAGGATATAATTTTGAGGATGGTATAGTTATAAATGAACGTCTTGTGTCAGAAGATAAATTAACATCTCTTCATGGAATTGATATTGAAGCTCTTGTAGATAGTAAAGATAGAGTTGCTTATATAATTGATATCGGAGAAGAAACTCAAAAAGGACAACCTTTATTTAGAAAGTATCCTGGAGATATTGATGAGCTTCTTGGTTATGATACTAATGACGATGATGTTGATACATATGATGGGCAGATTATTATAAAAAGTCCTGGTGGAAGAGTTGTTGATATTGAAGTATTTTCAAATGTTGAGTTGAGTAAATTCCCTAAATTAAAAGCATTAGTTGAACGTACAAACAAGAAACATAAAATGTCAGAAAAAGAAAAATATACTCAACGCGGAATATCTATCAAAGGTATTAGAATTGTATTCAAAATTGAGCAAGCACTAAAGATCGGAATTGGTGACAAATTATGTAACAGATATGGCAACAAAGGAATCATCTCATTAATTGAAAGTGATAAGCTTATGCCGAAAACTCCGTGGGGAGAGTCATTAGATATCATAATGAACCCTCTCGGTGTAGTTAACCGTATGAATATGGGGCAGATATATGAGATGTACTGTGGATTAATATCTCGTTATATAGCGGATAAGATCAGCAAAGGAGCATCCCGTTCAGAAACTATTGCATTGTTTAAAATTGCTATGGCAGGATTAGATAAAACTGAAGGATCAAAATTCAGTACACAGTTTATAAACAATTTAAATAAATTATCTACACAGCAATATAACAAAATGGTATCACAAATAAAACAAGCAGGGTTTATTCCTATGATAATGCCTCCATTTCAAGCACCAACATATAAACATATTTTACCTGTATTAAAAAAGTTTGGATTGAAGACAGGTTATAAATTAAAACTTCCTGAATATAATACCACAACCAGAACACCTGTACCCTTTGGTTATCTTTATATGTCTAAACTAGAACATATTGGTGAAGCTAAAGCACATTCAAGATCAACAGGTCCAATGGTTGGAAAAATTGGTCAGCCTACTGGGGGCAAGAGTCGTGAAGGTGGGCAACGTATGGGCGAAGGGGATACATGGGCAATGGCATCTTACAATTGTCCAAAACTACTTTCTGAATTTTTCGGGCCATTATCAGATGATGTAGTAACAAAAAATGAAATACTAACTGAAATTATTCAAACAGGCAGTGCTGATTTTAGACCTCCAAAATCATCACCAACAAGAGATTTATTAAATGCATATTTTACATCAATGATGTTGAAAGGATAAAAATGAAACTATGTGATTATGGGTGTGGTCAAGAAGCAACCTATCAATTTAAAAATGGTAAATGGTGTTGTAAAAAATATCATAGCCAATGTCCAAGCCAAAAAAAACAAAATTCTTTAAAGGTTTCTGGAATAAAACATCCTATGTATGGCACTAAACAATCAGTAGAAACAAAAAATAAAAATAGTTTGTCAAATAAAAAAAAATGGAAGGATAAAACATCTAAATTTAATTCAATTGAATATAAACAAAAACTATCAATTGCACATAAATTGACAATAAAACAAATAAAAAGTAAGCATTTATTCTTTTCAAAAATTGAAGAAATGAGATATAACCCAAATAAGCCAGATGAAAACGAAATACAAGTTCATTGTAAAAATCATAATTGTCCAAACTCTAAAGAACAAAATGGTTGGTTTACTCCAACAGGAAAACAATTTAAGGATAGAAAGGATTTTTTAGAAAATGAAGGCGAGGATAAATCTTGTTTTTATTGCTCAGATGGATGCAAACAAACTTGTCCTTTATATAATTTACAATCGGATCCATTCAAAGAAATTGCACAACCTTATACTCAAGAGGAATATCAAGTTTGGCGCGAAGCGGTGTTAAAGCAAGATAATTATGAATGTCAAAAATGTGGATCAAAAAAAGATTTGCATTGTCACCATATAATTCCAATAAAAATTGAACCAATATTTTCAGTAGACCCTGATAATGGAATAGTTTTATGCAAAGAATGTCATTACAAATATGGCCACAAAACAGGAACAGAATGTTCAACAGGAAACTTAGCAGTTAAACAATGTCGAGGTAATAAACTATGAGTGAAAAATCACAAGAAATGCTTCTTTATACATTAGTTGAACCACCTGACTTCGATGCGGATGAAGAAGAACTTGAAACACGATATAAAGATGCGTTTTATCAATCAAGTAAAATTGATATACAAGATCAATTAAACACAGATGACTTTAAAGATGTGTGGTTAGTTTTGAAGTCTGATATTCAGAATGAAACTATAAAACTTCAAAGAATCTTTTCAGAACAAACATTAGATAAAATATTTGAAATATACGATTATTCATTTCCGGATAAGATTTCATTAGATACTCAGCTTGAAATAGATGATTTCTATAAATTTCTGGAATTTTTGGAATATAATAACGAGAATTTCATTGGGTGTGTTTGGAGATTTTTAAACCCTGTAAATTTAATGAGGTTCGATATTGAAGGATTTTGTAAAAAAAATTCTGATAAAGTCATTCGTGAAATGGAAGAACAGTTAGAAGTTCATCCTCAAAATAAGATAATTACTTTTTTTATTAGAACATATTATAAAGAGAAAATGATTGAATGGTTTGTTGATCGAAGTAATAGATATAAGATCAATATAACAATTAAAATTTTTGAAGAAGGAGTATAAACGAATGGCCGAAATAACAGTAAAAGCAGGTAATGTAAAAATTGAAGCATCACGAGCAGATTTGGTTTCTGTTGACGAAACACCAGAAGGGGTAGTTTTTGCTTTTAAAGGTGGACTGCAAGTTATGTATACAAACCCTTATATGCCATCAAGCGCAAAACAGATTGTTAAAAATACAGCTGATGCAATCAAAGAAAAAAAATTAATTTTTGAACTCGATAATGCCAAATGCCCAGCATTAATTGACGCAACATAATTCATTTATAATAGGGGCATCTATATATATAAATTACTGAAGTGGGATTGTTTACTTATAAATATATAGAAGACTTTATGCAGTTTCAGTTATAATTTGAAATTAACAACAACTGCATATATCACTTCTATTTTTTCATTTTTTTAACAGAAGACTAAATGTATTTTCAGCCGCTGAATGGTTCAGCAATTGACTTAAGATCAAAACTTGAGGGTTCAAATCCCTTTCCAAAAATACATTACTACTTCTGTTACTTTTTTAAGGGCCTATAAAAGAATGAATGTGATTTCAGATGAGATTAATTAATATCATTATTTGCCTTAGCCGGGCTCATCATCGTATAAATTATATTTATTTTGGGCCCTCCATTTAACTGGAAAGACTTTTGGTAACTTCAGACTGATAGAACTCTTGCTTAACGCAATAGGTTCCAGGTTTAAATCCTGGTTTTCAACCAAAACATAGTTACTGATATACTTTCCATTTTTAACTTTAACATAGGAAGACTTTATGTGATTTCAGTTTATAATATTTGTCTTAAGAACAAAAAATAACCATCACATATATATATCTTCCTTTTTATAATGAGTGGACTGGGTGTGGTTTCAGAATTTTTGGTATTCATATAACCACATCCCATCCCACTCTTTTACCTTCACACTAAAAAATGGCATATTAATATTTTACGTTCTTGGAATTTTTAACTCAGGAGGAAAGCGAATGGCAGATCAACTTCAGTTAGATTCAGGCATGCTACAATATGTACCAAAGGGTGCATACTATGAGGATGCGGATGAACAGTTTGAAAAAGTAATGTCTATGTGGCAAGAACTCTTTGCTTATGACCGAACTCTTTTTTGTTTAACATCTTTGCTTGGTGGTACAGGATTTTCTAAGGGTGCTATGACTCATATATTATTGTCTAACCCACAAAGCATTACTGGAATGGAGTTGGTTCCTGAAGGATTATCATTTGATTATGAAAGTAAAATTATTAAATACAATCTTTCAAAAGAAAGAACTCCAAGAGCTCTTAAAAATCTTCTCATGCTTGCAGGGGGAGAAAAACATGACCGAGTAAACAACAGCAGAACTCGTCATATCATTTTAGAATTCATAT
>Ga0307992_1001138_pt1 | contig 15980 bp, 25 predicted proteins | sample EllFjometagen133_FD_203162 | JGI IMG/M metagenome (GOLD analysis project Ga0307992, IMG submission 203162) | Marine microbial communities from Ellis Fjord, Antarctic Ocean - #133 | ecosystem: Environmental > Aquatic > Marine > Unclassified | place: Southern Ocean | collected 2014-10-08
AGGGTAAAACCGTTTGTACTATTGAGGGTGCAACCCAAATAGTCTTAGAAGGTGAGCAATTCTACAATAGACGGGTAGGGGCATAGATAAATGTACAAATAGAACAGAATCCTGGTTACGGGGTATTTATTCTTTTAATAACAATAAAATATGACTAGAATAGAATTAATACAAGAAATTTACATTCTTACTTGTCCAAATAACCCACTTGGAGCTGTTATTAATCTAAATATAAATAGAGGCAAATATATAATTTCAAAATTATGGAACGTTGACGGTGAAATAATAGCATTTTTATATAATGACAAAGAAAATATTCAATCATATGTTGATGAATTAAAAATAACTGATCAAATTTTCATTTACAGAAAATTATTAAAAATGGACATTTATTATAATATGGTTGAAAGTTACCCTGATAAAGATTTATATGAAATAGTATCTTTAACTGATAATATATTTGCAAAACTTACAAAACATAAAAGAAAAATAGTACATTCAAAATTTTTAATTTAAATAAAAAAATATTATATTAGTATATGAAGAAATTGTTTTTAACAATATTAGGAGGAATAATTATAACTATGGTTTGTTTTTTTGTAGTTATAATATATGCTTCGTATATTTTTGGTTTTATTGGATTTCTTTTATTATTTTTATTAAAAATATGGTATATAATAATACCACTTATAATTATTATTTATTTCTTATTAAAAAATGAACAAAAAAATTAAAACAGCATTAATAGTAATTGATTTGCAAAAAGAATACACTGAAGGAAAATTACATATTCCTCATTCTTCTAATATTGTCAATAAGATAAACAGTATTCAAAATAAATTTGATATTGTTTGTTTTATTAAAAATATATTTCCTAAAAAAGATATTTCTAAAAAAGAAAAAATCACCATTTCGGATACTGGATATTATTGTATAGATGGTACTGATGGTATAAATTTTCCAAATGATTTAAAAACCAATGATAATATATTCATTAGAAATTATGATGAAAGTTTTGGAGTTTTAAATTCTAAAAATGGTAATATTTTACTATATGATTTTTTAAAAACAAATAACATAACTCACTTATTCTTAAGTGGATTACCTGGAGATTATTCTATAAAATACACAGCATTAGAATCTACTAATAAATTCAAAACATATATTATTATTGATATTATCAAAACTATTAATAAAATGAATAATTTTATTAATTATATTATAAGTAAAAAAATTCCATTTATTGATACTAATGATATAAATTTACTAATAAAAGGATTATCATCTAAACCTGGTGATATAAAGGAAAGAAAAACACAAAAAAATTATAGAGATTATAAAAAAAGTTCAACATATGGACAAGTATATTAGATAAATTTTTATATAAATTTGGCATTGAAAATTATTATAAGTAGATTAGTGAAAATTAAATATTATAAATTAAATAAATTATTAACAAATTAAAAAATTAAATTATGTGGTTATTTTTGATTATTGTAGGTATTCTATCATTAGTTGTTGGACAAGTAGGATATAAAAAAGGTTGGTTTAGAGGAATGAATCCCCCTCTTTTCAGAAAATCTTTAATGGGATTTGGTATTGTGTTGTCAGTTGTTGGTATATTACTAACAAGTATTTTATACACTCCAACCAAACACACAGCACATCTTACTAGAAATTTTGGAGCAGAACTAACAAATGGTAGAGTTATTGCCATTAATGGAGAACGTGGTCGTCAAAGCACACTAATCCAAGAAGGTTGGAGTTTTAATCTATTCGTAAGAATTATTAATGATGTTGAGTTCGTACCTTATGAAGTCATTCCTGAAGGTATGGTTGGATTACTCACAGCTGTAGATGGTGCCCCTCTTGGTAATTTATTCATCGCACCTGATTGGATAGAAATGTTTCCAGATTCAATTGAACGTAATTTTATTGAAAACAATATGTTAGATCCTAAATTTTTTATCGAACACAATGGTAAAAAAGGACCTCAATTAAATGTTCTAACACCTGCGGAATATAAAATCAATAAATTCATGTGGAATGTAGATATAGTACCAGCAACAAAAATCCCAGATGGGCATGTCGGCGTAATTATATCAAGAGTTGGTTTAGTACCATCAGATATTCAAATTGAAAATAGTGGATCACAATTGGCAACACCTGTAGTAGATAAAGGTTATATGGGAATTTGGAAAGATGTTCTAAAACCAGGTATGTACTACCTTAATAGACACGTAGAAGCAAATAAAGGTGCATATGAAGTAAAATTAGTAGATACTCGTGTACAAACATGGGCATATAAAGGTGGTTATGAATATTACACAATTGATTTAACAATTGATAAAGATGGTAAAATTACACAAACCAAATCCGATAGTAAACCATCAAATACACCAAAAGGAGCAGCAGACATTGCCATAATGGCTCGTTCAAACGATGGTTGGGATGTATTTGTAGATGGTAGAATCTTAGTCCAAGCACAACCAAAAGATGCTCCCTATATAATTGCAAGTGTTGGTGGTCTTAGTGAATTAGAAAATAAAATTGTTACACCTCTTATTCGTTCTGTCATTAGAAATAACGCAGAAAGTCGTGAAGCACCATCTTTCGTATTTGAACGTTCAGTCATCGAACGAGAAATTGATTCTGTTCTTAAATTAAAAAGTACAGGTTCATGGTTAACAATTAAAGAATTTAGAATGAATAATGTTTATATCAAACCAGAACTTCTTGTTCCTGATAAAAGAAAACAATTGGCATCTAAATTAAAAGAAACATATATGCAAGAAAAACTTGCTTATGATGAAAAAGTTAAAACTGAAAAAGCTCGTGAAGAAGCATCACAACAAGGTGTTCTTGTAGAAGCTAAAATCGCAAACCAAGCCGCTGAACTTTACGCAGAAGCTGAACACAAAAGAGGTGTGGGTACAAGAGATAGAATGATTGAAGAAGCTAAAGGACAAATTGCATTACGTGATGTATTCGGTGGTGAAAAAGCATTCGCACTTGAAATGATGAATAACATCAAAACTTTACCAGCATCAGCTTTCCAAGTTCCATTTTCATATAATGTTAGTGGTGGAAATGGTGAACAAAATGGAAATGAATCATTCGCTTTCATTAACTTGAACCATATGATTAAATCAGCAAAAGAAATGGGAATTGATCCATCTACATACATACCAGTAATTGAAGAAGTAGATGAATATAACGATACACAGGTTAAAACAAAAACTCAACCTGCAGCACCAGTAGAAAAAAAGTAAAACCTACTAATTAATATACCAATTGTAAAAAGGGAATGAATTTCATTCCCTTTTTTTTATATATACATTTATGATTAAAACCTTTGAACACTTTGTAGGATTTAGAAACATTGCTTATTCTGGAATTATCTTAAATAAAGAATCAAGATATGAATTGTTAAATAAATTTAATGATATTATACCTGATAATTGGGACATACATGCACATCATATGACTATATGTATGGGAGAATTACCAACAATTTATAGAGATTATAGAAATGAAGAAATAGAATTAACCGTTACACACATTGGAAGAATGGGAAGAGTCATTGCTATTAAAATTGAAGGATTTTTTACTATAAATAGAAAACATGACGGAGAAACACCAATTGATAGACACCAACATATAACTATTGCCACCAAACCACCAAACCCACCAAAAATTGCCAAAGAAATCACAGATTGGGAAGAAATAGAACCATTTAAAATAAAAGGAATTGTAAGAGAAATAGAAGAAGTTTAATTTATTGGTATACTAATCTTTTTTCTTTCATCTAAATAATAATATAAATGATTAGATACTGAATCACCAAACTCACCTTTTGAATTTATCGATTGAAATTCACCATGTTGATGTATCAATATTTCAAGTGCTTCTGCAACTACTTGATAATTGTGATTTTTTTTATTATCATCAAAATATTTTCTTGTACTATTCATCATATCTACAGCATCATCAAGTTTAGTTCTTATTAAAAATCTACCTGTTATCGTATCCATTTGATTTACACAATTTATAAATTGATGATCTTTTTCTTCTAACATTTTATATTATTATTTTTTATATTATTCTTAAATCATCAACATTTAATTGATAATGTGAATATTGTCCAATTTTTCTAATTTTAGGTTTATTATTAAATTCTATATATCTTCTAAAATCAAATTTATAAGTTTCACCAAAATCAACAACAACCCTACCACCATTTATAATTATTTTACCAAATTTATCTTTATAATTAATATATCTTCCAATATATTTAACAGTTGTTCCTAATGGTGTTTTTGATGTAACTTTTTCCAATGGTACATACTCTTCCTCATCAAAATCATCCCAATCAAAATCATAGTTTTCAAATTGTGGTAAAACCTTGTTTACATCTCCATCTGTTTCATCTAATCCTTGAACATTATATGTTAATGTCCCATCTCTATTAGTATGAACATATATAAAATCTGTATGTATTATATCACTTAATGATTTATATCCCCCATGAACTTCAATTTCATTTCGTTCTTCGTCCATTATTTCATCAAAACTACCATAATTAATATCAGAATAATTAAACCAATACTTATAATCATGTCGAATAAAATTTACAAATCTCTCCCAATCCTCTTTATACACTTTAATATGATACCCATCCTTTAATTCTGTTCTTATATCATTTTCATCATTTACATCTTCTTCTTCATCATCAACATCATCCCAATCTATATCTTCATTTAACTTTACTGTTCTTTTCTTATAATATCTTGGTTTTTTATTTACATTATAATATAAAGCTGAATCAAATAAAGATTTAATAATATCTTTATCGTCCAATCTTCTTGATGCTTCAAATCTGTGATGTCCTTCTGTTAAATATAATTTATCATTAAAAACTTCAAATGCAACAGGGTTATTTCTAATCCATTCAGGTGTTATAACTTTCATTATTCCATTTACTTTATCATCATATATTGTAGTTTGTGTATAATAAACAATTTTTTTATCTTTATTATCCTTCTTAAAAAGAAATCCTTCATTAAATGTTCTATAATGATTTTTTATTATATTATATATTTTAATTTTAGTAAAATCAGATACTTCACGCATCTTACCAGCAAATTCTAATCTATCCTTTATAGAAACCAATTTATCACCATATTCAGCAATATAAGTTGTAATTATCATTTCTTCAGTAAATTGTTCGTCTTCATCAAAATCTTCATCACCAACCCACCAATTTTTTCCTTTAAAAATAGCATAACATAAATAACCACTATATGATATAACAACTTTCTTATCATTAACTATTTTAAGTACTTTGGTGTAAAATACATCAGGTTCAAACAAATCATCATATATTACCTTTATTTCTTCACCTAATTGATCAAATTCTTCTTCATAATCAAAATCATCTTCATTAAAATCAAAATTTTCATTTAACTTTACTGTTCTTTTCTTATAATATCTTGGTTTTCTATTCACAATTCTCTTATTTATATCTTTTTCTTTTTTAAAAAAATTAGATAAACCCTCATATTTCAATTCATCATTTCTATTAATATTATTAATATCAATAGGTTTTCTATTAAAATTAATTCTTACTTTATTTAATTCTACATTAATTTGTCTTATTGTTAATAATTGTCCTTTTACTATTCTATTTTCAATTTCATCTGTTGGAACATCACCACTATTATCATGTAAATAATCTAATAGTTTTTTAATAGAAATTTGTGTTCCTTTATGATAATCATAATATCTATATAAAGATTTTCTTGATTTATCTGTATTATCATTTCCATCGTATAAAACGAATGTTTGTTTTATACGTGAATTATATTTTTTTAAAAATCTATCAATAGCTTTTTTTGTTGAACCAGAATAATAAGAATCGTCAAATAATATAAATTCTTGATTTTCTATTTCATCCTTTTTAAAAACAATATCAACTTGTTTACCTGTTGTTAATTTATTTAATTTATTACCTTTACCTCTTATACTACCATTAACAAGTACTAAATTTTTAGGGATTGTTAACTTACCCTTTTTAATCATAGATAATACCCAATCACCAAACCCACCAGTTAAAATTAAATTAAAATTATTTTTTTGTTCTTTCTTAATATAATCAAAAACATTTTGTATCATATCAATATTTTTATATAATTTTATAGATGAATCTATTTTATTGAAATATTCATTACCACCGACTGATTTCGTAAGTAAATCATCCACAATGTGTTTCATTTTAGATTTACTATTGTCTACTGATTCATTTAATGATTTATTTTCTATAATCATCTTAATATGTGTTGGTTCTGTTATGTTTACATCAAAATCTTCCTTTATGGTTTTTCTTATATAATCTAGAAGAAAATATTCTTCGTATGAAATATTCCAATCAGGTGGAATTTTTTCTTTTAATTTTTCTAATGATATTGGTAAATAATTTTCTTTTACTTCCCTTGTCCAATTATCTTCATATCTATATTTCAATAAATAATGTAATAATGTACGATAATCTGTCTTTATTGAACCCCAATTTCTTTCAAAATCTTCAATTAATTTATCTTTAGATTTATTATATACTTTATCAATATCTTCATATGGTAAATTAAAAGTTCTAAAACTTCTATCATAAGACATATCACGTATAACTATGTATTTGAACCCAGAATTGAATATAACGTTCCAAAAATGAACGATCTCCCTCTGTGATGAGTAGGAGTATATTTCATGTATTACACTCGATAAGAACAAAATTGGAGATTTAAAATTCTTTATATAATTTTGAATTTCCTTCATACTATTTGTTACAAGATCAATATCTTTACTTTTCAATAACTGTAACAATTCACCATCTATCTCATATGCAACTGTATTTACAGTTGGTTTAATTTCTTTTAATTTTTCCAATATTATACCATCCGCTGCACCAAAATCCACAATACAATCAAAATCAATCTTATCAACAAAAAATAATTTATCTATTGCACCATAAGACATTCTATCTAAATATCCTAACATATTATCTATTGGGATTTCACCTACTATATTTTCAAAATATTTTAAAAATTCCATAATTTTATATCTTTTGTTCCAAATCCACATTCTGATAGAAAATCTATTAAATCTTCTTTATTATCAAATTCCATATCAAACCCCAAATGTTCCATATATTTATTTGTAAATAAAATTTTATATACATTCAGAACACTTTTATACACAATAATATTTAACGGTGACACCTTTTCATAACTCCATTTATTACCTATAAAATCTTTATTAGGTGTCATTTTTACTAAATCTGTAAAAAACGATTTAGCATCATAATTTATTATTTCTTGATTTCTCTTAACTACATAATTATTATCCACTTCATCCCAATCTTCTTCACCAAAAGGGTCTAATTCATCAATATTTTCAAATGTTTTTAAGTATTTCATTTTTTCTTATATTCTATTATTCTACCATTATATTCTATTGGTAATTCTTTACCTGTTAAATCCATCCACACCATTTTCATTCTATCTGACCCCCATTCATCTAAATTAAACAATCTGATAATATTATAATTTTCATGTCTTAAATCATGTTCAACATCATCATCTGAAATAAAACCCCATATTATTTTATCATCAAAAAAACTATAATATGAATACGTTTCATTTGAATACTTTTCTTTTGATTTTCTTTTAATATATATTCTTTCTAAAGTAACCCTTTCTGCAGATGTTGATCTAGTTAAATAGTAATCACCTTCATAATCATCATTTTCTTCTTCAAAATCGAAATCATCTTCATTGAAATCAAAATTTTCATATATCTTTAGATGTTTCATATTTGTATATATATAATTTTAAGAATTGAAATAAATAAGCCATCTTTTTTTAATATATACCTATATATGAGCAATAAACTAAATATTAAAATATTTATTGAAAGATCAAATAAAATACATAATAACAAATATAATTATTCATTAGTTGATTATAAAAATAATAGAACTAAAGTTAAAATTATTTGTTCTGATCATGGTATTTTTGAACAAGTACCTGGTGCTCATTTAAGAGGACAAATTTGCAAAAAATGTAATAATGAGAAATCAAATATAGGAAAAACTGAATTTATAAAAATATCAAAAAAAATACATAATAATAAATATGATTATTCTTTAGTAGAGTACAATAATAATAAAACAAAAATAAAAATCATTTGCCCTATTCATGGTGAATTTAAACAAAGACCAGATTCACATTTACAAGGAAAGGGATGTAACAAATGTGCAATAATATATAAAAAACACAATCTACAAAATAAAGACTTTATAGAAATATCAAAAAAAATACACAACAATAAATATAATTATTCTTTAGTTAATTATGAAAATGGGAGAACAAAAGTAAAGATTATTTGTCCCATTCATGGTATTTTTGAACAAATACCATATAATCATTCAAAAGGATTGGGGTGTCATAAATGCAAAGAAAGTTCAGGTGAAAGTATTATCCACAACTATTTAACAGATAATAATATAAAACACGATAGAGAAAAGAAATTCGATGGATGCATTGATAAACAACATTTAAGGTATGATTTTTACATTCCTGAAAAAAATATATGTATCGAATATAATGGAGAACAACATTATAAACCAATAAAATATTTTGGTGGATTAAAAACATATGAATATATTAAAAATCATGATACTATCAAGAAAAAATATTGTATTGAAAACAATATAAAATATTTAGAAATAAGATACGATGATAATATCATAAAAAAATTAGAAACCACAATATGACTAAAGTAATTAAATTAAACCAAGTCAAGAATACAAATGAATTTATAAATCAATTTAAAAATAAAGACTTACTTATCTATGAAGATATACAAGGTGCTGTATTGTATGTCAAATTTGATGGGGATAGATTTATAATAAAACCAAAATCAGTAAAAAATGATGAACTAAATTTCATAGATTTATCTGTACAAAAATTTTATAACCAGTCATTTATATTCTTTAATACATTACCAACTCATATAACTGATATTATAAATACAAATTGGTGGTTTATATTTGAATTTTTCCCTGATAGTCAACCTGGTAACATAAAATACAAAAGAACACCCAAGAATTCTTTGATTTTAACATGTATTTTAAAAGGAAAGAAACATATTTATGACTATGACGAATTATTCGAATTTTCAAATTTATTAAATGTTGATATATTACCTGTTTTATTTAAAGGAAAACTAAATAATAAACAAATTGAAATTATAAATCTGTATTTAAATACATCTGAAAAAGATTTAAAATATGTATTTGGTGAGGATAATTTTTCTAAATTTTTCTATACCATATTAAATCCAAATATAGAATCATCATTTTTAATGGATGACAATGAATATAATGATAATGTAGAAAAACTTATAATAAAAATAGATGGTAATAATAAATATTCTTTTGAAATATTAAATCCAATACATAAAAAATTATCATTAAACAACAATACAGAATATATTGAAGTATATTCACTTATTCTTATAAATTTCTTAGAATTTCTACAATTAGAAGATATTGAACCCATTAAATTAAGAAGCATCACTAAAGATGAATTATATATTGAAATAATATGTAAATTATTCAATAACTATATGAATAATGTGAAAAACGATATAATAAAATGGAATTTTCATATACCTGACTTTTTTAAAGAAGATAAATTTAAAATAAATGTTGATTTACTTCAAAATGAAAGAACAATTGAATTAATAAAAACAGATTCTAAAATAGAATATTCCTTTAAAATCATACTAGGTTCATACCATAAACAAAGAAAAAAACCTATCGGATTATTTACTGAAAAAACAGTTGAATTATTTAACCAAACAGTAAATGAAATATCTGATAAATTAGATCAATCATTAAATATAAATAGAGAATATAGATTGAAAAAATCAGATGTCCAAAATTTTGGAGATTATTTCAATTTAGATTTTAACATCGATACTGATGGAAAATTATATCCTGATACATTTTCTATGGGAGACGAATTTGATGGAGAAGACAAAAAAGGTAAAAAGAAAAAAATCGTTTCTGGATATAAAAAGAAAAAATTATAATATTCTATCTAATTCCGTATAATCTTTATTTATAACAAATAAAAAATTATGATGAACCATTTTTATAATACAATTGAAGGTACATTCAATTATGAAAGAATATATACCGATATCGTAAAGATATTCGGCAATGGTGCTCACTTTGTTGAAGTGGGTTCATGGATGGGTAAAAGTTCATCTTTTTTGGCAGTAGAAATAATAAATTCTAAAAAATCTATTAAATTAGATTGTATTGATATTTTTAAATTTATACCTAATGGTTCAAGTGATGATAAAAATTTCCCAAAGAATCTTTATGGTACTTTTAGAAAAAATATTAGACCTGTAAAATTATTAGTTGATATTAATCCTATAAAATCAATATCATGGGATGCAGCTAATTTATATGATGATGGTAGTTTAGAATTTGCTTAGATGCTGGACATGATTACGATAGTATATTAAATGATATAAATTCGTGGTTTCCTAAAATAAAACCAGGAGGAATAATCGCTGGTTCAAATAAAAATATAGATGCCTTAAATACCAGTATCCTCCCCAATTACCTTACACCAACCTTTCCAGGAATACCATTAAATAAAACTCAATATTGGTTACACAGAAAACAATAATTAGTTTGTATTTTAAATTTTTTTATGTATATTTAAAATATATAAAATATTAATTAAAAAAAAACAAATTATGAATTGGTATTCAATTTTTTATGCACTCACAGTTTCGGATGGAATTAAATTATTCTTCGATTCAACATCAAACATTTTCACATGGTTTACAATTCTATCATTTATTGTATTGGTGATTATTCTTGTAATAAGAGCAGTATTCACATCTGAAAACAAAATCAAAAACGATGAAGAAGCAGCAATCGATCCTGATACAAGATCAGTTAATTTCTTAATCCCTCACGTTAAAAGATTTCTCTACACTATGATGATATTATCTATAATAACTTGGTTTGGTTGGGCAGCAACACCGACTAAAAAAGATTGTGTTATGATTATAGCTGGTGGTGGAATTGCAACATTCTTAACATCAGATACAAATGCTAGACAAATTCCAGCAGAATTATCTAAACTTAGTGTTGTCGCTATTCAATCATGGCAAGATCAAATTAAAGATTTTTCCGTTGAAGATAGAAAAAATATTGGAATATTAACTCCTGAAGAAAAAGTAAAGGATGACTATATTTCTAAAATGAAACAAATGAGTAAAGAAGAAATCATAAAATATTTAGAAAAAAGTGATTAAATTGAAAAACCCAACAATATGTTGGGTTTTTTTTATTTACATTCAATATAAAATATATCAAATTTATCTTTATGTACTTCCTGTAAAGAATCTTTAATTTTAAATAAATTTTTAGTTTTTATAGTCAATCCTAAATATTCTTCATAAACAACCTCACCTGATGAATATATCACATAATTATATATATACATTGTACTATCTTCCGACCATTCAATATTTTCTTCAAAATATACACCTTCTTTCTTTTCACATGAAAAGAATAAAAACAAAAAAAGAAACAAAATAATATAAATTATCCTATTTCTTCCTTTTGATCTCACAACAATATTTTTCTTTTATATATTAATCTAAAATTACATCTTTTGCACTATTCCAACTAGCATTTGATTTTCGTTTGTACTCTTCCTGTACCTTCCTCATATCATCATCCATTTCAGTATGTCCAATCTTTACAGTTTTAACCTTACCTTCTTTTCTTAATTTTTCTACTATTTTATCTGTTCTACTTACTATCATAATAATTAGTCAATTTTCATATCATCCATATCAATACCATCAATACCATCAATATTTACAACATCATTTCCTTCTTGTTTTTGTTCTTGTTTTTGTTCTACTAATTCATCAATTTGCATATCATCCATATCAATACCATCAATATTTACAACATCATTTCCTTCTTGTTCTTGTTGTTCTGCCAATTTTGCATCAATTTCAGATTGTTGCTGAGCATTCATCATTTCAACATATTTCTTTTTAAATGCATTTTGTTGTTGTTTTGTTCTATCCTTAAAGGCTGCTACCTTTTTCTTATGATTTCTGTTTTTTCTATTATTTTTACTTTTTGGCATAAAATCAGTTGTTTTTATTTATATATAAATTAAATAATAAAAAGTTTTATGAAAAAATTAAATACATGTGAATTTATTGAAAGATCTAATAAAGTTCATAATAACAAATATGATTATAATTTAGTGAATTATAAAAATACTAGAACAATCGTAAAAATAATTTGTAAAAAATGTGGAGAATTCGAACAATTGCCATGGGTGCATTTAAAAGGACACGGTTGTTCCAAATGCCAAAACCTAACAACTGAAAAATTTATTGATAAATCTAACGATACACATAAAAATAAATATATTTATGATAGAACAAAAATAATAAACCACAAATCTAAAGTTATTATAAAATGTAAAAAACATGGATATTTCGAACAATCACCTGGATCTCATATGAATGGTAGCGGTTGTCCAAAATGTTTTATAGATAGAAAAACTTCCAATTCTAATGAATTTATTAAAAAATCAAATAAAATTCATAATGATAAATATGATTATTCATTAGTAAATTATGAAAATGTTAAAACAAAGGTTTCCATAATTTGTAAAGAACATGGAATTTTCGAACAAAAACCTGGACACCATTTAAATGGACACGGTTGCCCTAAATGTGTTAGAATTATAGATACTGATAATTTCATATATAAATCCAACAAAAAACACAATAACACATATGATTATTCAAATACAATTTATAAGAATCATAAAACAAAGGTTTCCATAATTTGTAAAAAACATGATATTTTTTTTCAATCACCTCTATCACATTTAAGAGGGATAGGGTGTCCAATTTGCAATCAAAGTAAAGGAGAAAAAAGAATTTATGATAATCTAAATAAGAAAAACATTACCTTTATTACACAATATAAATTCAAAAATTGTAAAAATAAAAATCCTTTACCTTTTGATTTTTATTTACCTGATCACAATATATGTATCGAATACAATGGTATCCAACATTATAAACCAATAGAATTTTTTGGTGGTGTTGAGTCACTTAATGAATTAAAAATCCGAGATAATATTAAAAAAGATTTTTGTAATAAAAATAATATTAATTTAATAATCATTAAATATAATAAAAGTATTAAAAAACAAATAGATAATATATCTATATTTCTTCCAAGTATTTAACCACTTTACCTGTAAATTTACTATATTCTATTTCATTCTTAGTAGATGAACCAATATATCCACCAACATTAATTATGAAAATTTCATCAGATAAATCTATCTTCTTTTTATGAATTTCATCCAACATTTCTTTCACTTCATCTTCCAATATAATACCATCAGAATGTCCAAATACACCAACACTTATAACAATATTACCTTCCAATGTTAATCGTTTTTGTTCTTCCATAAACTCATCCTTGAACTTTGTACTACCACAAAGAGTTATAACTTTAAATTTCTTCATGTAAATTGTATTCACATCAATTATTTAAGTTTAATTTTTTAATATATACAAATATGATAATTAATTTTAAAATATACGAAAATGCAACTGATATTGTTATAAATACAAATCTTAATCAAAAATATATTGATTATCTTATTGATAATCTATCTATAAACGTATATAAAAGAATAAATTCAGTAAAAACTTATAAAATTAAATCCATTAATGGTGATAGTAATGATAAAAAAACAAATATATTTATCAATATGTCCAATAAAGATACAATTAGTGGAACTTATCAAAGTAAAGATAATTCAATAATCGTTAAAATAAACGATGAATTAATATATGATGTTGATTATAAAGATTTTAATATTAAAAAATTGTTAAATAGAATAGTTACAGAATTTAAAAAACATCTAAAAAAAAATAAATGGAAAATAAAATGAAAAATGTAAAATTATTTGAAGAGTTCTTTTGGAATAAAAAAGATAGAGATACCGTATCGTTTTATACATATAAATCATTTGGTCATATGGATGGTAATGAAAAACCTGAAAATAGAACAATATTCAACATTACAGGTATAGACAACCATAATAATCACGAAAAATATGTTATAACACTTGAAAATGGTGGTGAAGTAGTTGAAATAACAACAGATGGAGATATAGAATCACACACAAAAAATGGTCGTAGAATGAAACAAACATTTTTAGTTGATGATATCACTAAAAAAGAATTAAGAGAAATAAAAACTACCTAAAAAACAAAAAATAAAATGAAATTTTTAAAATTATTTGAAGATATAGATGCGTTTGAAGAAGATGATTGGGATGATGAAGAATTTGAAAAACCAAAAAAGAATAGTCGTTATAGAATAATTTATGCAAATAATCTAGGTGACTTACAATTAAAATCTATGGGATTAAATCACGACCATGCTCACCATGTATATTTTGGAAGAACAAATAGATTACCACAAAAATTACAAATATATGCTAATGAAAATCCTTATTTATTCATTTATTATGAAGATATACCAGCACATAAAAGATAAAAAAATATGAAAAATTTTAAAGACTTTTTAAATGAAACATATGATAGTAGTCCTGATACTCAAAAACATATAGATAGAGTACAAGAATTATTAGGTATGGCTTCTGATGTTTTAATTAAAAGAGGAATTGATCACGATAAATCTAAATTAGGTGAAATAGAAAAACCCTTATTTGATGTAGAAACTCCTTTATTAAAATCTTTAACATTTGGTGAAAAGAACTACGAAGATTCAAAAAAGAGATTAAAAGTAGCATTAGATAATCACTATAAAAACAATTCACACCACCCAGAACACTATGAAAACGGTATAGATGATATGGATTTATTTGATATGTTAGAAATGTTTTTTGATTGGAAAGCGGCTGGCGAAAGACATGGTGGTAATATCTATAAATCAATCAAATTCAATAAAGATAGATTCAAAATGTCAGATCAATTAATTAATATATACACAAACACAGCTAAAAATTTAGGCTGGTAAAAAAAAACAATAAATATTATGAACAATGTAAGATTATTTGAAGAATGGGGAGAAGGACATAAAAACTGGGGAGAAGGAAGTTTAGGAAAACCAAAAAGACATACCAAACGTGTGGAAAAAGATATTAATCCTGATAGTAGTCATGTAACTATCAAATTCACAATTGAAAATGGAGAGAACCCACGATTTATTGAAACTATACCAGAAGTCATAGAAAAATACTTAGAAAAAAATGGTTGTTATGATTATGGTAAAATTGAAATAACTTATTAATGAAATATTTAAAATTATTTGAAGATATTAATGAATTAGACCCTTTTGGTGAATCAATCACAGAAAATATTGATTGGAATGATTTCGATATTGAAGAAAGTCCCCAAGTACAAGACGATAATGAATTTATGAATAAATGGGTAAATATTAGATGTAATAATTGCATGTGGATTGGTAATGAAGAAGATTTAGAATTACATACTAATAAATCAGGAAATATTGTTGAAATGTGTCCAAATTGTAAATCTACAAATGGTTTAATGGACATATAAAATGAATATTGGTAATTAATATATAGAAATAAAAAAATCAATGAAAAAATTTAGTGACTATAAAAAAATTAATGAAGAATTTATAATTAATAAAGAATTAGATGTTAAATCCTTTTCTATAGTAGATGTACTAGAAATTAATGATGCATATAATTATAAATTAAAAATTGAAACTAAAGATGGACATATATTTTATGCAAATTTAACTGATAACTCTGATGATATTGATGAAACTTGGTAATATATAA
>Ga0307992_1001139_pt1 | contig 15972 bp, 17 predicted proteins | sample EllFjometagen133_FD_203162 | JGI IMG/M metagenome (GOLD analysis project Ga0307992, IMG submission 203162) | Marine microbial communities from Ellis Fjord, Antarctic Ocean - #133 | ecosystem: Environmental > Aquatic > Marine > Unclassified | place: Southern Ocean | collected 2014-10-08
CCTAGAAAATCTTTAAACTACAGAACTCCACTAGAGGTTATGACTGAGAATAATCTCTTAATAAATGAATAACAAAAAACATCCTTTTGGGATGTCGCAAAGTTGCACTTCAGGGGTGAATTCAGGAATTTTAGAATATTATAATTATAGCATATTTATATAATATTGTCAATATTTTTAAATCTTGTAGCACAAAAGAAAGACTGATTATTGAAATATTTAATGAAGAATTAAGATATATACTATTTAAAAAAAATAATTTTTTTGCTATAATTAAATCATAATAATTAATTATAAATATTATTAATCTTTAATTATATGTCAGTAGAAGTTTTATCTAACCCTATAGAAGAGCTTAGTCGTAAAAAAAGGCTTAGCGAGGACATTGATACTTTACAAACAGCTATAGAAGAAAGTTTTTCTAAAGAAGATTTAATTGAAGTTGAAAAAGCTAAAGAATTGATGTTAAAGCTTCATTTACAACAAAAAGATCGAGCTGATGGCAACCCTTTTGCTAAGCATCCAATTGACGTAGCTTCAAGGGTTTTAGAAATTTATCCAAAACCTAGTAAAGAATTATTTATTGCTGCTTTATTACACGATAGTGTTGAAGATAAGGCTGAGGTTCTCTTTACTGATAGGGCTAATAGAAAATTCAAGAATAAGAACTATAATTTGAAAATAAGAGATGAGATAAAGGAAAAATATTGGTCAGTTTTTAAAGATTGGTCTTTTAGAGAAATAAAAGAAAAGTTTGGTGATAAAGTGGAATATTTTTTAAGAAATTTGACTAATCATGATTTTGATTCATTAGCAGAAGACTTAGGACTTGAGGGAGAAGAGAAGATTGAGTTTAAAAATAAGGCATATTTATCCCATGTTCAAGAAATAATTGAAGATCCAGATTTATGCCTTTTAAAGTATGCTGATTTTTCCGTAAATATTGATTTAAGAAGTTTACCAAAAGATAGTTTGAAGTATAAGAAATTAAAGAGAAAATATAAATCAGTTATTCCTATTTTTATTGATCGTTTAAATAATATTAGCGAGAGTCATGAGCTCTATGGTAAAAAAGATCAATTAATTTCTAATTTACAACTTATTTATCAAACACAGTATTTAGAAAATTAAAAAAATTTACTAAAATTTTTGATAAAATCACATTATACATACTACAACATATAATATTTACAGAAAAGGGCTTTTAATATTTTTAAAAGTAGGGTTAGTAACCTGAACATAACCTTAAAATGAAAACTGGCACTCTTGTTTATTTTGCTAGTAGTTATTAAAAATTTATGAATGAAGACATCATATCAACTTCTGAGCAACAAAAACAACAGCAAATTGCTGAATTAGGCAGTTTGCTACACGATGAATCGCGAGGGTCTCAAAAACAAGAAGATGGTACCTTTGAACCACGTATGAAAAAAACTAAAGACCAAGATTGGATTGATAAAAACGAAATAGAAGACATCGATATTGCAAACACTTCTTACAACGAGTTACCTGAAGATTGGAAAGGTGAAAACAAAGTCTCTGCCGAAGTTGCCATGAACCAAATTTATGAGGCAATTTCACAAAAAAAGGATATTGGTGATACTTTTATCAAAGACGCGGGTTCCGTTATTCATGATAAATGGCTTGAACGCAACAAAGACTGGGCCTCTGTCGAGCAAAATAAACCGTATAGCGAGTTATCAGAGGAAGAAAAGGATAAAGATCGCGCAATCATTAAAAAGGCTATTGAGATATACAATGGTGCAAAATGAATAGCTAAATAATAATGTTTGGTAAATTATTTTAGGCCGTACATAATTTTAATTATAAAGATTAATAAAATACATACTATTGACTAAAAAATAAGTTGTGATATAATTATTTTACAATAATTTAATACATTGAGTTTTGCCATAGACAGCAAGCATTAAATAAGACTTGTCGAGGTAGAAATATTTATATTTTTCTATCTGTGGTAAAACACAGTTTTTTTTATGGCTAAAACAAAAGAGCAAAAAAAGGAGATTATGGAGTTGTTAAAAGATAAGATTAGTCGCTCTAAGTCCATTGTTTTTACTTGTTTTAATGGTTTAACTGTTTCAGAAAATGAAGAGTTAAGACAAAATTTACGTAAAGAAGGTGGCGAGTACTACGTGGTTAAGAAAACTCTTTTAGAAAGAGCTTTTGCTGAAAAAAAAGTTGAAGATCTTGATATAAAAAGTTTTCAAGGTAAAATTGCCACAATTTTTTCTTATAACGATGAAGTGGTTTCAGCCAAAGTATTGGCGAACTTTAAAAAAACACACGAGGAGAAAGTTGAGTTTGTTGCAGGTATTTTAGAGAATAAATATTTAAGCTCTAAACAAGTTGCAGACTTATCACAACTTCCAAGTAAAGAAGAGCTTTATGCTAAAGTAGTGGGCTCTTTAAATGCACCGGTTTCAGGCTTTGTAAATTGCTTAGCTGGAAATATACGTAAATTACTTTATGCTTTAAATGCTGTTAAAGAAGATAAAGTTAGTTAATAAATTAAATATAACAGTGCTTATTAAAATAATATAAATAAATAAAATTATGTCTGAAGAAAAAAAAGAAGAACAAGTTAGCGAGGAAACTACTTCTGAGAAAAAAGAAGTAGCTGTTCCGGAAAAATTTCAAAAACTAGTAGCAGAAATTGAGCAAATGAGTGTGCTTGATTTAGCTGAATTAGTTAAAATTCTAGAAGATAAATTTGGCGTATCAGCTGCTGCTCCTGCTATGATGATGGCTGGTGGGGCTAGTGCTGGCGCTGAAGAAGTTAAGGAGGAAAAAGATAGCTTTGATGTTGAAATTAGTGAAGTTGGTCCTAACAAAATTTCTGTTATTAAAGCAGTAAGAGCGATTACAGAAATGGGATTAAAAGATGCTAAAGATTTAGTTGACGCTGCTCCTAAAATGGTTAAGGAGGGTGTAAAGAAGGAAGAAGCTGAAAGTATGAAAGCTCAGTTAGAAGAGGCGGGCGCTAAAGTTACTTTGAAATAGATTATAATCTTCAAATAAAAAAAACGACTTTTTATTACAAAAGTCGTTTTTTTTTATTTTAAAACAATTAACTTTTTTCTACTCAATATTTTCTAAACTTAGTAAGTATATCTTTTTATTAGCCAGCAGGTAAGCACTTTTATTATCTTCAGCGATAACAATATTTTCTAAATTATCTAAGTTTTTTATTTCATATTGTGAAATAAACTTAGCTTCATGACGATCTACTGGGCTTTCATCAGTAAACCCGTATTTAATAAGCCGATTAGCTTGAGGTTCAAAGATATATAAGAAATTACCTGAGATAATAAGTTTTTCAGCATTCTCTATATTTGGTTCTACAGAATTAATCTTAAAATCACTTACATCACCAGTATAGAATTTTTTTACATCACCATTTTTAGTTAGAAAATATATACTTCCATCTATAGCAATGTCGGTAATATCTAGATCATCTAGACTGGAGGTAGAATTAAGCCAATTAGTAGAAAAGCTGATATTGGAATTACTTTTAAGATACTTATATAATTGTTTGTTGTCTTTATCAAATAAATAAAAATTATCAAGAAAACTACTAGCAGCGCTAATTTCTCCAGCATCAGATGGCAATTCATAACTTAGAGAATTGATAGTTTTTTCAGGCATAAGCAGCTGGGTAAAGTTTGAATTGTTTAAAAAATAAAGATTATTGTATCTATCAGTAAGGGTGAATTTTAAAGATAAGTCATTATCACTAACTATATCAAGACTTTGGAGGTTTTTATTTTCTATATTAACCAGGTAAATTTTCTTATTTTTAGAATCAGAGACATAAATCAGACCCTCAGAATTTAAGCCAAAACTAGCCACTGAAGCGTCTTGAGCTAAAGTTATTACCTCAGTATAATTAGGGGAAGTAGCATGCCGTACAGCCTCTAATTGTGTTTGGTGTTTACTTATATACTTATTATAATTTTCTTCTTCTAACTTACTTTCTCTATTTAAAGACTCTATTAAAGCATAGCTTTCTTTTATCAACGTTTTAGCAGAATCTTCATTTTTATATAGTAAATAGGAATCTATTTGATTTTGTTTTTGTTCAATCTGTGAAACTTCTTCTTGATACTGTTCTTGCTTGGCAATTTTTTTTGATTTTTGTTTAGAAAGAATAATATTTATTGAAAAAGTTAAGATTAGTAATAAGACAATAACTAGTATAGCTTTATTTTTCTTACTAAAATTTTTTCCCGAGAAATGCCAGTTATCACGATTTTTAAGATAGGAAATAGGTAGTATTTTTTTTATACTAGAGAAAAGTCCAGGTTTTTTCCCAAAAATAATTTTATCTTTTAAGTTTAAAACTTTGGGCTTAACTTTCTTAACTTCTTTGTCATTTTTAATAATATTATTTTCATTGTTCTTTTTAGGACTAGCTACAATACGAGGATCTTTTTTCTTAGGTTTAAGCTTTAAAAAAAGATTAGTAAATAATGTTTTAATTTTTTTATGACTTAAAGCACCAGCGGTTGATAGAATGTTAGAAGTTTTTTCTTCACTATATTGAACATTAACCACATTAGTAGAACTAGAATCAGAATCTACTTGACCAAAATTATTTTTAACAATAATTCCAGCAAAAGATACACGATTATTAATCTCTTTTAGCTTATTTTTTATTTGAAAAATAGCACTCATAGGTGGTAGAACACAAATTACTTCCTTTAAAGTTTCAGTGGTAATATATTCAGCTAGGGCTTCATTGCTTACAATAAAGAATGAGCCAGGTGGCACATTACCACTAACAAGGCTACTAAATATTTCTCTATAGTTTATTTTTTGCAAAGCTTCATCTTGGGAGCTAACAGGCATAAATTCATAGAGTTTATTTTTTTTATACAAAACCATTGTCTGACTAGATCCTGCCTGAGAAAAATAGACCTCTTCATTAAATATCACACCTGCAAATAAGTTAATATTTTCTAATCTATCTATTAACTTTTCTTCTTCTAAAAATTGATAAATTTTTTCGTTAGCTTTACTAAGAGCAGATTCAAAAATATTTTCAATTTTAATTTTATCTAATTTTTCTCTTAAAATAATTTTTTCATCATTATAATAGAGCTCGTCTAATGTGCTTATAATAAAGGCAGAAAGTTTTTGACAATCATTTTGATTACCAACAATATCGCTTAATATAAATAACTTACCAGCTAGCCTTTCTTTGGAGCTACTAGCTTGGGCAATGTAGGTTTCGGTGAAGCTGTTATTTTTATCACTAGAGTTTAAAGTGAAGCCGGCAATTTTATTAAACATATAAAAAAATTAACTTAATATTTTTGACTTTTACTTAACTCTATTATACTATAAAATTATAAATAAATAAAATAAATATAATGTTGAGCCATTTATTTAGTTCTAAAGCTAGAGTTAAAATACTTAAAATCTTCCTTTTGAATTCAGACAAACAGTATTATATACGTCAATTAGCTAGAGATTTAGAATTACAAGTAAATTCAGTTAGAAGAGAATTAGATAATCTTGATAGTTTTGGTCTTTTAACGACGGATATAAATAAGGAAATTGATGACTTTAAACTACTGGAGAGTCAATTTAAAGATCTTTCAGGCGATGAAAGAAGGCTTTTAGATTCAGCTAAAATGGAAGCTAAAAATAATAAAAAAAACAGTAGCAAAAACAAACAAGAAAAGAAGTATTATCAAGTGAACAAAAAATTTATACTATACAAAGAAATTAAAGATTTATTTATCAAAGCTCAAATATTGTCGGGTAGAAGTTTTATAAAAAAATTATATAAAATTTGTCAGCCTAAATATTTATCTCTTAGCGGAGTCTTTCTTAATCAAAAATCTCCTACTGATATTTTGTTAGTAGGTACTGTTAATCGGACCAAATTAAAGCCAATTATTAAGGATTTAGAAAATGACTTGGGTCAAGAAGTTAATTACACAATTTTAAGCGTTAAAGAGTATAAGTATCGTCAAGAGATTACTGATGTGTTCATATATGAAATAATGCAGGGTAAAAAAATTGTTTTAAATGATGAATTAAGTGAAGAGTTAAGTTGATTTAAAAAAAATTTATAAATTTATGAAAGTCATTAAAAAAATATTTTTTTTCTTATTTATTATTATAATAATTTTTTCAATTTTTCTAGGAATCTTTGCTTTTAAGATGAAGTCTAGTGTTTATTTAGCTCTAGAGGCTAAAGATAACTTAGAGCAAGGTATTGATAGTTTCTCTCAAAAAGACTTTACTTTAGCTAAAGAAAAAATTTCTGAGGCCAGAGAAGATTTAGATGAAGTTAAAACTGAAATTGAATTAGTTAAAAGCAGTTTTTTTGCCTATCCTTTTAATAGATTTGGCGAATTAGAACAATTAGAGGAACTTATTGATGTAGCCAACTCTCTGGCTTTTAATTTCTATAAAACAGCTGACCTTTCTGAGGATATCAATGAATCTTTAGCTAAGGGCTTAAATAATGAGACAGCTATTTTAGAATTAATTAAATTTACTCCTGAGTTAAAAGGTTTAAAGGCTAATCTTAGTTTGGTTATATATAAGTTAGAAAATATTAGACTGTCTGGCTGGCTTTATCCGGCTAATAGTTATTTTACTAATTTTAAGCTTAGCCTACTTAATTCTTGGCAAACCTTAGAAACTGCTTTTCCTCTACTTGAGTTAGCACCATATGTCTTGGGTTATCCCAGTGAAAGTAATTTTTTAATGGTTTTTCAAAATAGTCATGAACTTAGACCCAGTGGTGGATTTATTGGCTCTTATGGTATATTTAGTGCTAATTCTGCCAAATTAAAGATGATAGAGAGTGGTGATAGTTATCATTTAGATATGCCTGTAAAAGATAGTTTAATAAATATACCACCCGCTCCATTAAGTAAATATCTAAAAGTTGATAGGTGGTTTTTTAGAGACGCTAATTGGTCACCTAGTTGGAAATATTCAGCTATAAACATATTAAACACTTATGATAAGATAATTGAAGCTTGGCCAGAAGACAGAGAGAGTCTGTTTCAAGGTGAATTTAGTGGGGTTATAGCCCTTACTCCTGAGCTCATAGCTGATGTATTAAAAATTACCGGACCAATTGAAATGTCTGGTGAAGTTTTTACTGCTGATAATTTTCATGAACAACTTCAATATGCTGTAGAAGTGTCTTATTTAGATAAAGATATCTCTAGCTGGGACAGAAAAGATATTATCGGACAGTTAATAAGTGAATTAGAGTTTAAAATTAAAAATTTTTCCGCTAGTCAATATATGAATTTATTTTATACTCTAAATTCTAACTTAAGTAGAAAAAATATATTATTCTATTTTAAAAATGATTATGCTCAAGGTTTAGTAGAAAACTTAAACTGGGCAGGTGATATAAAGCAGACGGATTCAGATTATTTAATGATAGTAGACGCTAATTTAGCAGCTTTAAAAACTGATGCCGTAATCTCCAGAAAAGCTAAATATTTTTTAAGTGAAGATAAAAATAACTACTACCAGGCTAAGTTACAATTAAACTACAGTCATACAGGCAAAAAAGCTGATTGGCGCACAAGTCGCTATCAAAGTTATACCAGAGTGTATTTACCCGAAGGCGCTTACGATATAGAGGCTAAGGGTTTTAGTTCTGACTTAGATATCTATGATGATAAGCTACTAGCTAAGAAAGTTATAGGTGCTTATTTGCTCGTAGATATTTTTCAAAGTAAAGAAATAGAGATTAGTTATAAGTTGCCAAAAAATGATTTTTTAACTAAGAAGTCTTATGAACTTTATTTTCAGAAACAACCAGGAACAAATTGGGAATTAGAGTTAGCTATAGATTTGGCTGATAATTTAGAATTAAAAAAAATCAGTCCTAATCTATCTGCTCAAGTTATATCAAGTACAAATAATATTTATTGGGATCTATCTCTTGATACAGATAAAATATTTAAAATTAATTTTTAAATTATGAAAATATTACAGGTTAATAAGTTTCATTATTTACGTGGAGGGGCAGAAAATTATTATTTAGAATTGAGTAAAAAATTAATAGAGAGGGGACATCAAGTAGCAAATTTTTCCACTATTCATCCTCAAAATGAAAGTTCTAAATGGAGCCCTTACTTTGTTTCTTCTCTTGATTTTTCAGCATTAAAATTTAAAGATTATTTCAAGCTACCCTTTAGAATGATTTATAGTTTGGAGGCTAAAAGGAAGTTTAAATCACTTATTAATGAATTCTCACCAGATATTATTCATTTGCATAATATTTATCATCACCTGTCTCCATCAATAATTGATGTAGCTTATAAGAAAAATATTCCTGTTGTACTGCATTTACATGACTATAAGATGATTTGTCCCAATTATCAACTCTACAATGGTAAAAATTATTTATGGAACTGTTGTGGGAATAAATCATGGAATTGTTTTAGGGAAAAATGTTTTAAAAATTCCTATATGCAAAGTTTTTTAGTTAGTTTAGAATATTACATTCATCATAGAATTTTAAATATTTATAGAAAAAAAATTAGTTTATTTATTGCTCCCAGCGAATATATAAGATCAACTTTAATTAAATATAATTTTAACGCAAATAAAATACAACATATAGGAAACTTTGTTCTACCCGAAAAATTTAAAAAACCAAATTTAGAAAATTCTAAGCACTTACTTTATTTTGGACGTTTATCAGTGGAGAAGGGGATTGACGATTTACTCAGAGCTTTGAAAGTTAATAAATTGAATTTACCACTTAAAATTGTTGGTGATGGCCCGGAGATGTCAAAGCTAAAGAAATTAAGCAACGATCTTAATTTAAGCAAACAAGTTGAATTTACTGGAGCATTGTTTGGTGGTAAGTTGAATGAGATTATGGATGGTGCTAAAGCTATACTTATCCCTTCAGTTTGGCCTGAAAATATGCCTTTTTCTTTATTAGAATCTCTAGCTAGAGGAAAAATTGTTCTAGCTTCAAAAGTTGGAGGCCTGCCAGAGATAATTAAAGATGGGGAAAATGGATTTCTTTTTAGCCCTCATAATATTGATAGCCTATCTCAAGCAATTGATAAGTTGGGTAAATTAAGTTTATTAGATTTAGAAAAAATGGAAACCAATGCCTATAATAGTGCTAAAAATTTAGATATAGAGAGTCATACTGATAAGATACTTAATTTATATTCTAAGTTAATATAAAAATTAGATAAAAAAAACCAGCATGTTGTACTGGTTATTATGTGATTCTTTAGTAGGTAATTCTGTAGTAAGTTCTGACAATCAGTTCCCTGAACATGAAAAAAAATCTGTTTCTTGTCCACACTTGAGTAGACTTTGAATCATAGGGACAACCTTTAGTATAGGCAATTCCATAATCAAAGTTAAAATACTTCAAATCATTTTCAATTCTTGGAACATGATCGGGATGGGCAAAAATTAAAGCTTTTTTAAGGCTATTTTCTTTGCAGTAATTTATACTTTGTCTTAATACTTCTCGTGTATCAAGATATTTTTCAGTTTCAGCGTGATCAGAAATAACTTTTGTTATTTTAATATTATTGGGAAAATAGTCTGAGCAATCTTTTTGGATTATTAAAGGTAGCGGTGTTTGTTGATTTAAATCAACAATTTTTTCGATTAAAAATTTGTTACTTAGTGAAACTTCGGTTTCTCGTTTTCCAAAGGCTAAACAAATAATTACATCAACTTCTAATCTTCTTACATACTTCATTTACGGTGTTTTTGGGTTTAGAAAAATATTTATTTTTTTAAGATCTGTTAATCTATATTTTAATTTAAATAATTTTATTTAAAGTATTTCAATGGATATACTATAGCTTCTACCGGATTCTTGTCCAACAGCTTTAATGTCAGTTCTACCTGCTTTTAAGTTAGGGATGGTAATTATTTTCTCAAATCTGCCTAAAATATCAGTTTGGGTAGAAAAATTTTCTTTTTCAATGCTTATAATTATTGTCTCATTTGTAGCAAAACCACCACCACTTACGGAAACTTGTGAGTTAATAGAAGTTTGGGTGTGGCTCAGGTTTAAAAATAAATTTTCTTTTATTTCTAATTCATCATTATTACCTGATAAAATTGAGGCGATTTTATTTAAGTTTTGATCTAAAACTAAAATGTTTGAGCCATTAAATACCACCGCCTTTTCACCTTTTACAGTATTTACCATTTTAAGTCCCATAGCCCAACCACCTGCACCACCTAAATTTACGGTCTCTTGAGAACTGATTAAACTTAAATCAGATTGATTTAATTTAACTATACCTAAACCATTACTAAAATAAATATATCCATTACTAATAGAGCTAACATCATAACCTGGGTAACTTAAGTGTTGAAAGTTAGCCTCTAAAGTACCTGAAACATTATATTTTTTAGCTAAAAAGTCATCAACCACAAATATTTTTTCGGTTATTGGATTGAAGTAAATTTTTCTATTCCCTAAATCTTGTTTAAAATTTACAGTAATAGTGCTTATAGTCTGTCTAGTATTTTTATCAATAACATAAAGCTTATCTCCTAGTAAATTGAAGATATAGTTATTACTAGATGAAGCTGTGATATTGTATGGATTATCAATATTTGAAATATCGTATGCATTTATAATATCCATATTACTGCTCCAAACTCTTACGCCCTTAGGCCCAATAGTAACAATATTTTGACCAAATTTATCTACTCTGTTATACCATTCCCAGCTATTATTTTTCACTTTTTTTTCTAAAACTAAAGAGTTAAAGTCAATAACTTGGTACTTATAGAGACTATATTCACTGACTGCGTAAATATACAGTTTATCTCCTTCTACATTGAAGCGACTATCATTAAAGTCTTTATAAGTATTAAATCTACTATCTACAGCTTGAACTTTAGCAATTCTTTCTAAACTGTCTCCAGTTAATTTAAATACTTCTAAACTGTTTGAGTTAGTGGAACTAACAAACAGTTTATCCTTGAAGTAAATGGCGTCACCTGAATAATAGCTAACATTTTTAGTAGAACCAGGGTTTATAAATAATAGCAGAGCACCAACAAAAGTGAAGGCCATTAAAGATATTAAAAGTTTTTTTCTCATATGTTTTTTAATTTTATTTTTTATGTATTTAATTAATAAATTATTTTAACAACAAGAAAGATTTTTGTCAAGGGTATATCTTGGTATTCGTTTTGAATTTAAAAAAAAATTAAAAATATGCTAAATTAATAATATGAAACATGAATTAATTATTGGAACAAAAAATCAAACTAAGATCAGTCAAATTAAAAGTGTTTTGGAATATTTAAATATTGATATTTTCGGATTACCCATTAATACTAATGTAAATATAATTGAAAATGGAAATACTGCACAGGAAAATGCTAGAAAAAAAGCTAAGAAATATTCAGAATATTTAAATAAAACCGTTTTATCAACTGATAACGCTCTTTACTTTAATAATTTAGAAAAAAAATATCAACCAGGTGTTCATGTAAAGAGAGTAGACAAGGTAGTAGATAGTAGCAATAATGAATTATTAGAATATTATCAGGATCTAATAACAAAATTAGGTAATAATATTGAAGGATGCTGGGAATTTGCTATTTGTATAGCTAGTCCCAATAGAGAAATAAAGGAACATACTATAAAATTAAATAGAATTTTTACCAATAGCAGGGGTAATAATATTATTGTAGGATATCCGTTGGAGTCTCTGCAAATAGATCCAAAATCAAAAAAACATATATCAGATATGAATAAATCTGAGTTACATGCTCTTTGGAAAGATGATATAGGATTATCTTTACAAAAATTTGTTAAAGATTATTTTAATATTTTATAATATACATAATTTATGATTATTGAAGCTATAAAAAAAGATTTAAATAATTTATCTAAGAAATCAGATGTTAACCTTCTGCAGAGTTTTTTTAAAACTGAAAAAGGTCAATATGCCGAAGGAGACATATTTATTGGTGTTCGGGTACCTCAACAGAGGGAAGTTGTTAAAAAATATTTTAAGACGATAAGTTTCAGGGAAGTTGCTCAATTTATTTCTAGCCCAATTCACGAATATCGCTTTAGTGCACTTTTAGTTTTAATTTTTAAGTTTGAAAATTCTAAAACCGAAAAAGAAAAAGAAATAATATATAATTTTTATTTAAAAAATATTAAATATGTAAATAACTGGGATTTAGTTGATCTCAGTGCCCCTAAAATATTAGGTGCTTATACATTTAATCATCGTGAAAATTTAAAAATTTTATTTAAATTAGCTAAATCTAAGAATTTGTGGTCTAGACGTATAGCTATAATTTCCACATTTTATTTTATTAAACGAGGGGAGTATAAACAGTCTTTTCAACTAGCGGAAATATTATTAGATGATGACCAAGATTTAATACATAAAGCCGTTGGTTGGATGTTAAGAGAGGTAGGTAACAATTTAGGACAAAAAATTGAAGAAGAATTTTTAAATAAATACTATCAGATAATGCCGAGAACAATGCTTAGGTACGCTATTGAAAAGTTTACTCCTAGTAAAAGAAAATTATATTTAAATAAAAAAACCCTAATTTAATATCAAGGTTTTAAGTGATCTGTTAGCTATAAGCTTTCTCAAAAACATCAGACGGAAAAAACCAAATCGTTTCTTCTTCAGGTGGAGGTGGTTTGATGCCCGATATATAAATTGTTAAAATTTTTTCATCATCGGATATCTCACATGTTCCGGGTTCACCCTCTTTAAATAATATTTTTATTTTTGGTTTTACCGGTTTTTTATGTTTTAAAGATCGGGCAATATTAAGACAAGTTTGTTTTAGGTGAGTTTCAATTTCTAGGTTTGCTATTTTCTCCCAATCTTTAAAAGCTTCTTGTTTAATCAGTTCTAAGTTATTGTTGTTAATAAAAATTATATTAATACCTTTAAGTATCTCCATAATTTGGACTGAAGTGGAAGCATAAACTTCAATTCCCCATGGTTTTCGATTAAAGAATTCTGGAAAATAAATAAAATATTTATCATCTGCTTGTTTCATGGTATATATTTTTAAATGATCAATAAAATTATTTTATACTAAAAAAACAATAGCTTTTATAATATTTTTTGTCAATTTGTTTCTTATTTTTTCTAGGTTTGAATTTAATTCTTTTATTTCGTTAATGTAAGCAATAAGTCAGTATATACGCCATAAGCTAAAGCTAGGACAGATAGTAAGAATATAGCAATATAGTTCCATTTAGCTAAACTGGTTTTAAGTCCTTTAAGTATGTAAACCAGAGCCTCTCTTTCTTTATCTTTTAATTCTTGTTTATTAGCTATTTTTTTAGCTAAACCCAAGTTTTCAATTAGGTGGTCTCTTTTATTTTCTACTTTGTAGCGGTGTATAAAATACCAAACAAAACCAATAGTTCCTATATACCAAGCTATTTGCACAGCGATGGGACTGTAGTAGTTTAAAACAATAATTATTCTATAAGCAATAGTAGCTATAATTCCTATAACAAAAAGTAAGGTGCGGTATAGTTTATGGTTTAATTTAGGCATATTTTAGTTATTAATTTTTTTTAGCTCCAAAGGCGACGCTTTCATTGTAACCTGCGTTAGTTATTTCTGTAAAATCAGCTTTACCCTTTAGTGATTCAATATTCTTAGAGCCTGTATAAGTCATGCCAGAAGCTAAGCCACCTAAGAATTTATTTACAATTTTACTAACTGAACCAACATAAGGTGATAAAGTCATTTCTCCTTCTACATGCACATCTTCATTTATTTTTTGACCATCCAGTTTTAACTTTTTTATTGTAGCTAAATAACTAGCCATACCTCGGTGTTCTTTATATTTCTTATCATCTCTTATAATAATTTTTCCCGGAGATTCTTTGGTTCCTGAAAAAATAGTGCCCATCATAACTGTATCAGCACCCGCTCCAATAGCTTTAACCACGTCACCTGGCTGTTTAATACCACCATCTGCGCAAATAGGAACTCTTCCTTGAGAAGCCTCGTAAGCATCTATAATAGCGGTAATTTGAGCTACACCTGCTCCAGTCATAATACGAGTAGTACACATTGCTCCAGGGCCGACACCAACCTTTATAGCATCAGCTTTTTTATTAATAAAATACTCAGCGGCATCTTTAGTGGCAATATTTCCCACTATTATATCAATTTTAGGATAATTAGCCTTTAAGTAATCTAGGGTTTTACCGGTTCGTTTAGAATGACCATGAGCTACATCTAAAACTAAAATATCTACTCCGGAATTTATTAAAGCTTTAGATCTCTCCTTAAAATCTTTAACGCCAATGGCCGCAGCGGTTAGTAATTTAGCTTTTTTTACCTTAGCAACTTCTTGAGCTTCTTTATCTATAGTTAGAAAGCGATGAATAATTCCTAATCCCCCTAGTCTGCCAATAGCAATAGCCATTTCACTTTCACAAACAGTATCCATATTGGCTACCACTAATGGTATATCTATATAATGATTTTTTGTTACTTTAGTTTTAAAACTTACCTCTCGCCTAGAAGCAATTTTGTTGTATTTAGGAACTATTAAAACATCATCGTAAGAATAGCCCTTATTGATTATTCTAGCCATGTTTTTTTATTATTTATTAATTTTTTATGTTAAAATTATAATATAATTAAGCCTTTTGTATTATAACTTGTTTACTAGTATTATGAAAGTAAGTAGAAATTAAATTATGAATTATATTATTTATGAACAATATTATTAAAGTTAATGATAAAGATTATCGTTATCGCTTAGTGCGCCGACGAAATTCACTCAAAATACAATTAAAAGTTTATTCCAATGGAGAGATTAGTGTAAGTGCACCCAAGAGAGGTTTGAGTTTAAAAAAAATTGAAAAATTTATCATTCTTAGCTTAAAAAAAATAGACCCAAACATTTTAAATAAACAAAAGGATATTTTTACGAAAAGAAAGGATTATTTAGAAACTAAAGAGAAAGCCAGAAAGTTAATATTAGATAGATTAAGTATCTATAGTCAAAAATTAAATTTAAAATACAATAAAGTGAGTATTAGAGATCAAAAAACTCGATGGGGTAGCTGTTCCAGAGAGGGCAATTTAAATTTTAACTACCGCTTATATAATTTGCCTTTACAACTTTGCGACTATATTATAGTCCATGAGCTTTGTCATTTACAAGAACATAATCACTCAAAAAATTTTTGGTTTTTAGTTTCAACAATTTTACCTGATTACAAGCAACTACGGAAGGAATTAAAAAGTAATTTTAATTTGGATTAATAATATGAGTAGGATAATAAGAGTTAACGACAAAATGCAAAAAAACTATAATTACAAGCTAAGTACTTTAATTGGTAGAAATTTTGATTCTGATTTTAAACCAGAGCTTAGTCCGAAGGAAATGTTAGAATTAGGAGTATTTGAAGGGAAGTATATGACTGACTGTCAAAAAGAATTTCCAGTTAACTGGTTTAAAAAAGCCAAATTAAACTCACTAAAAAGTGATCCTCAGTTAAATTTTTTTAAAGTTTCAGCTAGTTCAAGTCTTAAGTTGTGGCGAGACAAGGGTTGGATATATAGAGATGATCCCAGGGGCTGGTTTCAATGGTATTGTCGTTACTATTTTGGTAGAAGACTAGAAGTTGAAGATAAAAGACAAATTAAACGCTGGAAAGCTATTGTAAGACATAAGATGGCGGTGGTAAAAAACTGTAACTACAGAGATTTAAATTGTCGCCCTAAACAGAGGCAAGCACTTCTTCACTGGGCTTATGATAGTAGAAAGTTTTAGATTATTTATTAACGTTAGATATTTATTTATAACATAATTTAAATATACTATAATTAGAAAAATTTTATTGAAAAGAAGAAAAAATCTAGTAAATCTAAATAATGTTTGACAAATATATAGAAATATGCTATAATATAATTAAGAAAATAATAATTTATTTAAACCTAA
>Ga0307992_1001141_pt1 | contig 15937 bp, 13 predicted proteins | sample EllFjometagen133_FD_203162 | JGI IMG/M metagenome (GOLD analysis project Ga0307992, IMG submission 203162) | Marine microbial communities from Ellis Fjord, Antarctic Ocean - #133 | ecosystem: Environmental > Aquatic > Marine > Unclassified | place: Southern Ocean | collected 2014-10-08
AGTTGAGTATCGGTTTCTAACAACTGAGATTTTGACCAGGATCTTAGGTAAGGGTCTGCGTACAATTCAAAAGCAGATTAAGGCTATGGTTAAAAAGGGACTGATTATCACAACCCCGCGGATGAAAATATCAGGAAGGGGTCGTCCTGAACTAATTTTAAGTTTGAGTCCTCTTGGCCAGAAAGCCATTTTAGATCAACGATATAACAATGTGAAACTTGCCAGAGATTATTTCCATGCAAAAGGCAATGTTGAGCACCAATTACTCATTAATAATTTCAGGACATCGCTAAATATATCTGTAAGTGAAGATACTGAAGTTTCATTAAATTATCTGTCCAGTAATCCATACCAAAGAGCCGGGGGGAATTTTACGCTAAAGGAAAAATTCATGGTGGGAAGCACTCAGTTTGAATTTATTCCAGATGGGGTATTCACTCTTAGCAGTCAAAAGCAGGAAAAGACGCTACTCTTCTTCTTAGAGGCTGATATGGGAACTGAAGCCATCCGAGGGGTGGGAATAAACCGCAATACGATCGAACAGAAAATAATGAACTATCAGTTGCTTTTTGCTAAGAAATTATACAAGCGGTATAAATCTGTATTTGCAACAAATCTGACCGGATTTAGAGTACTGATTGTGGTAAATTCTAGAGAGAGAAAAGAATTGATATCAAGGTTTCTTCAAATATCTGAGAATGTGGGATTTGTAAAATGTTTAGAAATTGCACCAAATTGTCACACACTGGATGGGTTCCCCTGGAAATAACCAATCTGTTCGTTAAATCGGTTCTACCCGTCAATTAACGTCTACATATTTCACGGATAACTTATTGAAATATATAGAATAATTAACTGTTCGTTAACCTGACTTTATCCTTTATGTGATTTCTTGGGAAATACTAGGTTCGAGTCCTGGGCGGTGTAATAATCATGAAACTAATGTTGATTGTATCCTGACAGTATTGTGTTGTTTCTCATGAAAACGACCTGGACTATCGTGGACTGTTTTACAACTATACGGGACGAATGTTTTTCAGCTCGGCAAATATTGAGAATGCGCTTTTTGTCCAATAAGTGTTAAATGCTGTGTTGGTTGATTTATCTGATTCATCATTTTGGGATTGGATTGATTGACCAGGATCTTGTGGTTTTACCTGATCTGAGTTCGACTGAGGGCTTGATTGAGTTTGAACTTTTTCAGTAAAGTTCTCAATTAATTGGTCTGGATCTGGACCAGTAATCGTCCTTAATAGTTTAGTAAGAAGTAGTGTTTCTAATGACATTAACCCTCCAGGGTAATTCGGTTCTCAATCGAAACGTTCAGCAATAGTAAACACTAACCCAAGCGTTGCCCCGGCCGTCGATTTAGAGATAGTTTCTTTTTTTGTCTTCTCAAGTTTGATATGTGCAACATTCCTGAATACCCTAACAGCGTCTGAAAGACCATTGATTGACTTTGAAAGAAGATCGTTGTCCACACAGGCTTTAACATATCCATTAAATGTATCTGGTTTGGGTTTGATACCTTTTTCCTCCAAGTATAGCCTGAGCAATTCTTCCAAGACAGATCCACAAAGGATCACAGCTGGCTTTGGGAATCCATTAAGAACTAGAAAATGTGCCTGAGCAATATCTCGAAAAATGATATTCTTTTGAAAACGTTCCTTAATAAAATTAGTTTGGTTGCCAAATTTTCTCTTGGTCATACCATGAACTTTTTCAATATCTCTCCAGAGCAGTGCTTCGTCTGGTTTCTCAAAAATACGGACTAGATCAATTATAGTCTCACTTTCAGCGGACATCAATTGATCGTTTTCGAGCCACCCTAGCTCACCTTTGTTTTTTCTTTCAAGCCAATTATCAATCAACTTCTCCAGATTGGTGAACTGGGAATACTCCTTTATAATGTTATTTTGACCAAGATAGGTTCTAAATTCAGCATTTGTAGTACCACTCCACCCGCTTGAAAATTCCCCTAACATTCGAAAAAGCTTAAAGGCTTGCCTGATCTGTTTTATTGGGAAGCCTGTAATTTCTTCTAGGCTTTGAGACTCTATTTCATGGGGGGTTTCTTCTTTTAAAACTAATTGCTTTGCAGCTAGAATCGTCTTTTCAGTTGTTAAATAATACTCAGAGTGTTCGTCAACATGAAGTACACCTAAGAGAGTAATATCCGTCCCTTCACATAGATTTCTATTGCTGAGTGATTCGAAGTCATACTCATCCGGAATCTTTGAACCAAGTCTTGATTTTAAAACCCATGGATTTAATTGTTTACGATTTTCAAAAAGATTTAAACACTCCGATAACCATACTCGATCTGCTTCACTTAAAGTTTGTTTCCACCTCTTTTTAAGAAATGCCATGTCCTATACCTTATATTAATACCTGCTAACTGTTCTTGAACGTGTCCACCCACCATTCTTTGTTATCGATCAGCAATCCATATTCCAAGCACGCCGGAATCCAACTGTCGTCATCATAGATTGGTCTATGATAAAAAAACGTACCCGGATGCTCTGAGACGCACCTTTCCATACTCCTGAAACGTTTACCTTCAGCTGACCATCCACGATTGAGATCACGATGATGAGGAAATAGATTAATGTCCAATGATCCCCCGCTGGCGTGTCCCAGAAAGTGTCCTCTGTCAGCAACCATTTTTTTATTCCCTGCTGAGTTTAGCACACCAATATTCACATTCGGAAATCCTTGCATCCGTGATTTATTCCGTTGCATTAATTGCTCCACTGATACAGCGCAGGCAAGCACCACACGTTCAAGCCCATGGTCAAATAGAAACACCGAACTGTCCAGATTGATCTCTGATATCTCTGCATCTGAATATTCGTCCTCATACTCCCGACACCAATTCTGAACCTGGCCCCCCCAATCTGATAAAATCTCAGGCACTTCTATGTGTGCAGCATTGAACAATTTAATAAGAGTTGACCTGCTATGTTGGGACAACACAATACCATCGCAGGAATAAATTTAAGGCTCTCAGAACCTTACCCTCATACCACAATACCCAATGAGGTCATCTCAATAATAATGATTGTTTTACTATCGATAATCTTGGTGGAGTAATTATCAATCTGAATCTGTGCTCCCGGTGAAAATGTGTATTCAATTTTATTTGATTCATCAGAGAGAGGAGTAATCCAGGTAATACCGTCTCCCCAACTCCGCTTCCCAGTTGGAGGATTAAGTACGAGCACAATACCATTTTGATAGTGCATAGCATCTTCCTGGCTCGTAAGTCTTCAAAGCATTTCGGAACTTAATAGCTAAAAGTTAAGAGACACTTTCGAGTTGTCCAGTTCATTATCCTAGCACTCACCCCTATCATTAGTATCCTGGATCGGAGGTAAATCTCGTTCCCGAAATACCATTGCTAAATTCATCCCTGAAAAGATTAATTGTTACATCGAGCCATTTGGTGGGGGTGCCTGGGTCTTATTCTACAAGAACCGCTGGGGCGCTACTGAAGTGTCAATGATCTGAATAGTGAGCTGGTTAATCTTTTTAGGATAGTGAAACACCACCCCGATGCGCGGGCCAGCGAATTCAAATTTATGATCTCATCCCGTGAATTGTTCTATCAGCTGATCCAGAATCCAGGATTACCGAGATCCAGAGGACAGCCAGGTTCCTGTATCTGATCAAGCGTAGTTTTGGATCAAAAGGTGAGAGCTTTGGTACATCGAGGAAATCTGGTGGAGCCGGGTTTGCATCTCACTTAAATATGATGGATCTCATGAAGAAAGTTCACTCCAGGTTGGATCGCACCATCATTGAGAATCTGGATTATCTAAAGATTTTTGAGAAATATGATGGTCCGGCAAACTTCTTCTATCTAGATCCGCCCTACTTCAAGGGTGACAATTACTATGGCTTTGGATCATTTGATGATCAATTTGCAGAAAGGGTCAAGGGCCTATCTGCGAGGTGGTTGATATCAATTGATGATTGTGAGCAGTCGAGAGACTTGTTCTCCAATTACGAGATCATCCCTGTAGTCAGACAGCAGGGAATCAATATGAAGAATCCGAAGTCAAAGGTGTTCAGGGAATTGCGGATAAAAAATTACTAAAAGAGAAGTCCATGGATTGATATGGGTTGTTGATCTTTCAGAAAATGATCAGATGCTACTTGAGGATTTTCCCCTGGGTTGAAGAATCAAGTGTAACGACCAACATGTTAGAATCGTTTTAACCTAGATTAATAATCAACATACTCAATCTGTGAAAATGATGTTCACTAGAAGCCAAACCATAATATTCATATCCAATTCGAGTTTAAGATTGAATGGCCTCTTGTAATTTTTTTACCAATTCCTGGGATATTGAAACCCTAGATGCATTTCGTGAGGCGAGGATAATATTGCAGAGCTTCTTTCGCCCCTCATTATCATTTTTAATCTCTTCAGTAATCGCTGGAATTGTAATCTTTGGATTCTGGAAGTCGAATCTTCTGTTTTCAATATTATACAACCAACAGCTTGCAATTTTGTGGGATATTTTGTCCTTCAGGACTAGACTAAACTTTGAATGGGATAACCATGTGAATAGGTAGCATGAAATGCTAAAAAGATCATCTACGGCTGGATGTTCCTCTTTAACTAGCATCGAAATGGCGGTGGGGATGGCAGAATTGTAGTCATCAAACCCTCTTACTTCTCCCCCGAAGTAAGCTAGTTGATCTGCAATACTCGTGGAATACTGATCTAATGCAGCTGCATATTGTAACACCTCAAAATATGCTTCTTTTTTGTCTTGTACTGCAAGTGAGAGCATTAAAGCTAGGAAGCAATGGCGGACAAACTCCGAAATCTCATCCTCTGACAACTCGATTCCTTCTGTGTCAATTGAAAACAGGTCTGCTGGTACATACTTATTGACATCCTCCACTGAATCACGGTACGATTTCAACTTCAGGAACATGGCCGTATGTCTGGGGAGATAGTCGAAGAAAGCCAGCAGATCTCTTCGAAGAATGTGATTCGAGATGATACAATGATCTAGAGTGAACTCCTGAAGCGGGAGGACCCTCTTGCTTCTCCTGGTTTCGAGATGATTTAAAATGCCAATGTCTACTTCAAATCCAATCTCGAGTTCCGCAAGAAGATACCAGCTTGATAAAAGTTCTGGATTCTGTAATTTTTTTATCTTTTCAGATGGGTCTGGATTACTAAATGTACCAGGGGACATAAATATCTCATTGGGATACTTTACTGTGCCCAAGATCTCTTGATTAATCCAGAGCATTGCATTGTTAAAAATTGCTTTCAGAATATGAACTTCATCTGGAGAGGCATTTTCCTTCTCCTCAATAACTAAAAGCAGTTTGAGAAAATTATGTAGAGCTTTGGTGTAGTCTCCCATTATGACAAGCTCGAAGGCAATTTCACCTATCATGCCAAGGGACATTGACTTTAATTTCTCATTAGATCGATGTTCGACAGATATAGCATCTGTGTAGTATCGGATCGCATCACTGTGATTTTTCAGATGGTGGGCACAAATTGCCAATTCTCTATATGTAAAGACCTTGTTAATACTGTCGAGGTTCTCAAGTTCACTCCATCTTGACCTCGCTAATTCAATCATCTCTTCATATTGATCATTTCTGTATAATATTTTTAAATGGCGCAAGAGTATCTGTACATCATCACGAATAGCGGGAGCTAATTCTTTAATAATTTGAAGAGCTTCACTTGAAGAATCAGCATATTCATCAAGCATAATTATTCTGGCACTAGTTGCTGCAATGAGTAGATCTACCCTCCTCCAAGAATCCGCATAATTCGCAATTTTCTTATAGACATTACTATAGTGTCTTCCATCTATTGATCCTGATTTGTAATCGGCAATCCATGAGCTGTCAACAATTGTCGAGACGCTCAGATCGTCATCATTGAGAAGGTCTAAGTATTTATTTCGCTCGGAGTTACTTAGAGAATCGAGAACTTGAATATATTCATACAATTCCTCTATATTCTGGATATAAGTTGATCTGACGACAAAAAGAAACTCATGGATGGACCTTCCCTTCATTATCGATGGTTTATTTTGCATTGTTGACTTGAAGCGTTCATTTTTCGAGAGTTCATGGGAAGCTTGCTTAATTGACTGGATATTGGAATACCAGTCTTTTGGCTTTATCTGCAATAATTTCTCGGGAAGAACAGTGCTTAGCCCTAGAACAATGAGACTTGCCCTTATTTCTGCAACATCAATCGACTCACACTCACATATTAAGCGTTGATAAATACTAAATAGTTTTTCGGTCAAACCGATGATTTTTGCAATCCGAAACTGTGCAATCCGAACGAGGACTGAAAGCCCCATATTATTGGGGAAAAATGGCTTATTCCCAAATGCGGTCAAATGAGGCAGTAGAAAAAGCTGCTCGCCAATAATCTGTTCCTCGCTCTCCTTGCAATTTGAAACCACCATGGCAATAAATTGGAATCCCTGCCGATCCATTGTCTTAAGCACATGAAACATCAAAAGGTTTAAAAAGTCAGCAGGAAATGGTTTCCGCTTGAGTAGGTTTTTGACAATGGAGAGACTATTGGTATTTTGTTCGTCGCTGGTGAGAACCTTTTGTCCTGTATCGCTGACAAGCGGACTTATTCGAAACCTATCTGATCGAACAACTTCTATCCAGGGACCAAGCAGGACATCGAATAGTTCTCCTGGAGATTGATTAGGTATGATTGATAGAGCAAGGTCTCTATCAAATGAGTTCCCAATTAGTGAGATATTATAAAGAGCTGATCTTGCCTCTTTATTTAACTCTGCTAGCAATCGTTTTCGTACTTCCTTCCGCTCAAGCTCTATCTCTTTATTACTATCCAAGAAAATACTATTTATATCTGAGAGTTCGTTAAATGGCCAGCCCCTGTTTTTCAATCCTGCTATTCTAGCACAAACGAGTTGTGGGTGTCCAGCACCGGAAGAAATGTGCACAATTTTTGCCCATTTCTTTTGATCACCCTCATTGAATTTTATTAGTTCACCGACCTCGTCCTCATTGAAATATGGGACTTTGAATTTGAATGGATTAAATCTTTGGTGTTGTTTATATGTAGAGAATCCAGGTTCATCAGCAGATGTGACGATCACCACGGTGTCTTTGTTATATAATTCATATAACAAAATACTAAACCACATTAAACTATCCCTACTAGGGCTTGATGGAAGATCATCGACAATCAGACCTGCAACATCTTTGGTTGACAACAAATTGATTGTATGTCTCATTGTGTTAACCAACTCAACATCACTTAACCCTCTCAGCTGGATAGTAAACCAAGTCTCTTTCCAATTCTTGGCGATCAAGTATGATAGAACTGTTTTTCCTGTGCCACTACTACCGTGGAGCCACAATGCCCCTGTTTCTGCTAACCTTTTCTCAAGCATTGTTCGGCTGTGGGTTCGGCCAACGTACTTGAATCGTTCTGGTATCTTCGATAACTCAACAACTGGCTTGGTTTGGTCTATTTTGGTAGCCGATTGAGAAGTACCTAATTGGCCAAACACACGAAGACTTCGTCTCAAATCTGTAATATTTATTCCAATGGTCATTGACTGCTCGATTATTTTTGTTAATACGACTCTCGTCAATAACCGGTTGTCTTCACGAATTATAACATTTAAAATCTTATAGATCAGATTGACCCGGATTCTTTCAATATCATCGTCAAAAAGTTCTTCACTATCAACTTGAGAGACGATTTTTTGATCAATTAGTTTCTCTAAGTCCTCAAAGTCCGGCGCACCACTGATCCACCTCATTTTTTTTAATAGTTGATTTCGAATCAATTCGTGTGGTGAAGATTTTAAATACTTCTTCAGATTATCATCCAGCGGCAATCCTAGCAAGACTTCGATTAGAGGCTCTATTCCCACATGTTTTCGACCTGCGATTTTCCAGAAGTCTAAGCCACCAACGCCCCCCGGAAATGAGGCGACTTTCTCCCGTCCAAATTCACCTGTTGTAAGGAATATCAACTGTACATCTTTGACTGCATTCTCTTCGCGGAATCGCCAGTGAGCGTTTATGGCATTAATTACACTCTTAGAGTTGAGATTCACTTTTTTTCTAGTGGTGTTTCGTTTGACCTGGACTCCCGTTAAGGCTTGACTGGTAGCAATTGCAAAATCCTCCATTACTTCAATCAGGAGGAGATCATCCTCAGCTAAGGATAACCAAGCATTTAGGGTCTGGTATATTTGGTATAAATAGCCAGTGAGAGAATAGACTGCCTGTCTCTTCTTCTCCAACTCAGGGATTTTTATGTCGGTCAGCACTTCTCCCCCTTTGGGAGTTTAGAAAACGCTTAGAAAATTGCGCAATCAATTTATTTCCTTTTACAAATGAAATTCGTGTCAATAGTGATACTTCCCCTCATTATGACGACCTAAAACAATTGCTGGTGAATAGTGCTAATTAATAGATTTACGCTATGTACTTTCCTAATAATTATCGAAATTTCCATCGTTATATCATCTGATACCTTTAAGATTTTCACATTCGCTAAATTGTGATTAGAGGATTTCCCAATTCGATGGATTCAACAATTAGAGTCTTATACTCCATCATCAATGCAGCTGATTCACTCTTAAAAGTTGCTGAAACTGCACCCTGATTCCTAAGAGCCCTAGATGCCCGTAAATATCCATGTTCCCTTGTCGAAGCATCTGCGTCCAATTGAATTAATCGCTCGTGTAGCATTGGTAAAAACCGCATTATTTCATACTGATGCCAAATATTTTTCAGATCATTCTCATCCAGAACCTCAGGTAACTTACTAATATGTGCCTCCCAAACTAATGAGAGCAGTGGAGGATATGGGATTTCTTTGGATCTTCGAACAAGACGAACAGTAAAATTTTCTTTAACCTCATCTTCATCAGGCGGTAGTGATACATCGTGCCAATAATCCTTAAGTAAGTTTAAATTCTGATTTAACTCTAAAACAAGAAGTGCTTTTATAGATAGTTTTTCCTTTTTCTTGGCTCTAGATGCATTTATGTAAACAGCTACCTGACTAAGAAGAAATCCTACTACAATCCCAGCTAATGATCCCAAAATAGTCTCCTTAATGTATTAACGCTTGAGCCTTGAGCTGCTTGTCAAGAAAGCATCGCTTTGTATATTCAATGTATCCATCCCAATCATTTTCCTCAACATCTCCACCGCGAGTGAGTCATATCTAGCCTTTGTTAGGACGCGCTAAATTCTGAGATTATGTCCTCTACATCACTCAAGTAACAAATTTTGCAATTGAATTTATCATCTAACTTCAGATCAATGAGCATATTTCTCTTTTTACGATCTGTAATAAAAACATCCGCATAAGGTAAAATTGTCGAGGCGTGATTTATATCCATTGCGTCACCAGGTTCTATCGACGAATTGCTTGTCATTAGTTTGGCTGCAAGCATTGAGGAAATTAGGATATGTGGACTCCCCTGGTAATGTTCCGATTGAAGAAAAGCCTCAAAACTGGCTGTGTCATTCTGTTTGCCAGAAATATTGGTCCAATCCGAGTACATATCTTGATATTTATCCAATGCACCTAAGTCATTGAAAGTAGGTTGCAATCCCTCTTTTCTCGCTTGCACAACCCTTTCCGTAGCTAGTTTTATGGCGATTATATCTCCCTGCAACTCATCTTTAAACTGAGTTGCAAACGATACCTTATCTTCAATGTTTTTCCTTCGAAGCGACTCCATTTGGGTTGATAATGACCTTTTCTTTGCCGTTGCTTTGGAAATATCCCCAATCAGATTTATGTCAACATCTGTATACACCCTCGATGAGACAGCTTTGTCAGAGCAGGGATCTGATTCAAATGCATCTAGGTAGGAAAGGTTAATTGTATTTTCATTTGAGATGAAAGCTGACATCAATTTGCGGATTTCATAATTTTGAATTGAGAATCTATCTCTGAATTTCAAGCCTAGGGAGAGAGAAGTGTCCACACTACGAAAGATTGATCTACCTTTGAACACCTCATCACGTTGGTCTCCTCTTGGACAAAGTAGGTCACCTACTCTGACTCTCTTATGTATGAAATCATATAATAAGGCAGCATTTTTACCTTGAGAAGGCTCATTGCTTTTACCAGATAATATTCTGGCGATTGCGATGATGATTGAAGTATCAATCCAAAATATTGGAATTGGAGATTTTTCGATTTTATATGAAATAGTCATGTTGGCCTAATAGTCAAGTCCCATGTTAAGTCCTGTCTTAAGATTCTTGTGATTAATCCGCTTTTTTAGAACCCTCATCCATCCAATTTCTGGGCATATTCGAGTTGCGTTCATTGATTGATCCGCTACCGCACCAGTGAATGGTCATTAATCCGGATCTGAATCTATCCACGTAATACCAAGACGAGTGCATAGAGATCTAAACCTTTCTTTGTTAGGAGGTTCAACCTTATGTACGACAGTCCGACCAACTACACCAATAAATCCTGATGACATGATGATATTTTGTCCTAATACATGACGTTCCAGATGTTCAACGCACTGAGCATAGAAAAACAGCATATCCCAGATTTTGGAAGGCTTCGGAATGTTTCTAATCAATGACTCAGTTGACCAATCTCGTTTTAAAGTCTGCCCATCTTCAATAAAAACTGCATATCCTACGTTGCCTAGGCAGATGCATATGGATTTGGAGTTCAAGATATGGGCAAAATTAAAGTCTTGAAAAGACTCAAACTCGAATTTAAAAACTGAACCAAACGGATTCGGATCAGTCTTAAAATCACCAGAGATACAATTAAGAAAGTGACGACTTTTTTCAAGGGGATCATCTGCTTTAATTACATCACCAATCTTATAACCAGGATTTTGCCTATCCCATTCTAATATTTTGTCCTTATGAGCGAGGCCATAGTGGATTTTGTTTGCCCATTTCCAGATGTCTGATTCATCCGCAGAATTATTCTCAACTTTCTTTTCAAGTTCCCCATAAACTTCAGTATTACATTTCTTACAGGCTGGAACCACTACTTTACGATATGGAATCGAAGTTCCATTTGGTACTACTAATTGTTGATCCCATAGATTATACCGGTTTTGTAGCCACTTCGGAATTACGTGTTCAAGTGACGTCGCATCTCGACCGCAAATGAAGCAGGTGTGATAATCGTAATCAGGTGGATGTTTTAAAAACATTTATCTGCCTCAGTGTTAATTCTCAGTCAGAATTTATAGGAAATTGTGTTTTGCTCTTTCATCATGCTCTTGACATTCAGAATAGCCCAAAGGTATCGCTTGAATCATGTTAATGGCTTCATCATGATTTAAGGGATACTGGTTCCCGGTATAATTATTTCCCTAGCTGAAAATAGTTATTTTTGTACCACCTATCGCAATATTTACACGTTTCCCCGCACAGCTCAATCGCACAATCGAATCCCTCAGGAGTAAACCAGTGATCTAAAAAACCATCTAGACGAGGGTTTTTAATAATTATTGGACTCTTAGAATTGGGATCATTGGGAGGTCGGTTAATCGATTCCAATTGCTTCCACAATTCAAGTAAATTGCCATTCCATTTTTTAGTGAGGTATGCATCACAGACCTGGAGAATAAAATTTGTATCGGCAGTCCTGCCTGTAATCTTAAAATGGTTTATACCAATTTTATTGTATCGTATTACATCTTCTGGTCTAATAAAATGGCACTTGAGCCAGTCTTGAGGTGCAAGTCTCGCATCCATACACCTATTCATTGGATATGAATTAAATAGCCCATCCTCCCTTACCGTTGTATTCTCAGCGTGACATAAATAGCAGCTATCTCTATATATGCAGTGTGTTGAATAGCTTCTACCAGCATGGCTACCGATGCTGCAAAATTCATTAACCATTACGTTATATATAATGTCATTTTCATTACAATATCTGGCGGCGTGCGAAAGAAATTTAACTGAACGATTTTTTAATAGATTTCCACATATTTTTTGAATGCTGTACTTATCTTTCCAATATTTAATCTGAGTAATTGTATCTATATGGGCGATCGTACTCACCTCAATGTTAAAGGTATAAGGTGACGCCAAAATTATCTCTGCCATGATTGGATTAGAGATTGTAATTGTACTAACACCTGAATCATATAGCCATTTTAATGATTCTGAAATGCCACTAAGATTATCATGCAAAAATTGTTTTGAGCCGGGGTATATGCTGTTAAGTGAGTAATTGAATGTAATCCCATTATCCAAAGCAGTTCGAATATATTTTGCAATATCATTTCTTGAAGCTTCTGGGATTCTGTATTTGGGACGAGCCGAGTAGGGGGCATGCTCTTTTAGACAACCATACATCTCGTTAATCTTGGCATCATCATGTTGTTCGTTTAGGAGAATTACCCCTTTTAATAAATCCGGATCAAAATTACACCCTACCTTAAAATAATTCACTTAAGACCTATCACCTGATCCATATAATGGAACCCTCCTCGGCTCCATAACCATAGCGGCGTATGAATGTCAATTGGTGCAATGTTAGTCCCGCTCAATAAATCTCGCCACCTTTTGTCAACAACATCAGCAACACCCGATTTATCAAATGTGTTCCGGTCAATCAACCCAAGTTTCAATGATGCCTGAATCACGTGGGTGTCTGGGGCTATTGATAACTCCTCCTTGTGTTTAAAGTTTGCATCTGTATAGTTGCCCATAACGTAAAGCCAGTAATTAAATATTTTGGGGCCAGACAGATAGGGAAAACCCTTCTTATATTTAATCTGAATTGCCTTTTTTATTTCTGGAATATCAGCTTCACTCTCGATGAACAAGTTTCGAATATCTCCAGTGTAGTATCGATTCAAAGATTCGCAGATTCTATTCCAAGTATCAATATGCTTATTGGGTTGGAGAGCTAGTTTATGTTTTAACAACTTCTCTCTTAAAAGTTGAACTGTCATACTTGCTACAGCTGTGGGGTCAAATACTTCCCTCGTAGATTCATCAATGTAGGTTTTGGTAGCTGCCTCCCAAAGTGTGTAGGAATTCCTTTGATAGTTCAGCGCCATGGGCAAAGTGAAAAAGTGATGATTCTCCTTTGAATCTTTGCAAAGTTTAGGATTGCTATCTTCAGGCATTACATCTCCACCGAGCTTGCCTTGATTATAGCTATTGATCAGGATCTCGACTGATCTTAATATTTGATCTCGGTTTCGCATCTCACTCTGACTTGAAACGAATTTAAATTCATTTTGATTGTCCATATTTATCTCTTCTTTGCTATACCAAAATTTAGAATGGGCAGATTATTGGGTGATATACCAGCAACCTTAGCAGGTTCAGTTATGGCTCTAGACAGCTTATCCGATGATATTCCTGTGCACTTTATTTCCTGAAGCGATTCCACAGAAAAGTCACACAACTCAAGCATTTTGGATAGCTGTATTTTTTTAAAAGTGAATGAGTATACTGATGCCTGTATATTGTCGCTTAGGATAAATGTTGTTTTATTGTGGTCACTTTTTTGTCTTAGTAGTTCAGACCATTCGCGTGATGGAGTGCTAAAAATGAATACTCCCGATGGTTTCAATACCCTATTTATTTCACAGAGTGCGACCGGATAAAAATAGGGGTCCCCTAATGAAGCGATAACTATTCCAAAATAATTATCTGGATAATGTAGATTTCGAACGCTCATCCTTTGGACATCAGCTTGCTTACTTCTTGAAATCATCTCCTTAGATATTTCAACAGAGGAGTACGAGTCAGAATCAAAGAGAAAATTCTTCTCTAACCATCCCCATCCCGGTCCGACCTCAAGACATTTCTCCCCTTTCTTTAAATAATCTTTGAACGCCCTGTTAAAGTACTGAAATGAGAGATCATGAAAATTGTTTGTTGTTATACGTGACTTCTCAGAAAAATCCCTCCCCACTTTTGAATAACCCACTTCATTAAAGGTGTCAATCCTGAACGGTTTTGGGAACTGTGATATTGTAGCAGAAATGGCTTTTATTTTTAGAGAAAGAATGTTACCGGTGGCTTCCAGATCACCATTTGTCTCTGTCCGGATTATAATGTCTGAACGCAATTCATTATATTCATCATAGAATTTAATATCGTCATTTATTCGACTTTCATCTTCCTGCTCTGCTGTAATGCAATTTTCCATATCAGACCGAGTTATTAATACTGTTATTACTGGTTCCATAAGTCGGCTAATTTTGTCAAAGTTCCGTGGGTGAACTTCTTTAATCGCAAACTTTCCACTCATTAGAATGTCATCAATTGAAGCACGACTTATTGAATATAAATGTCCGTATGATTCATCAATTGTTAATATTTCTGACTTTTTTTGTTTTTCGTACATATCCCTTTTGGTTGTGAATATGTATTCATCATTATTTTCTGTACCTCTTTTAGTCCTTGTAGTAAATGAGATCGGACGGGAGAAAAGTTGAGGAAAATTTTCAATTAAATAGTTGACTAGCGAAGTTTTACCAACCTTTGACCGTCCTCCTACTAGGATCAAAGCTGGAGAATGGCTGAATGAAGTTGATGAAATATCTTTTTTCAATACACACCTCAGTGAAAATAAAATATTATGTCTTTATTTATCGCTCGTAAGCAAAATGCACAATCAGCACAACTGTTAAGCCGTTCGGTTTGCTCAGGACATATTAGACTCTTTCTGTGAAGGCCTTGAACCTCCGTATCATTATTATGGACTTCCTGGACATAGCTCCATCTCCAATGTGTGGGTGGTAAAACCAGTCCCATAGAAGAGTCCCATGACCCGAAAATCTCGAAATTATTTAGCACCTGCAGCTTGTTTAAGGCTTCTCGCAATTTATCATCTACCCAACTTCTCGTATATGTCCAGAATTTTGTTTCAGGCAATTCTGTTGAAATTTTATACCACATTTCAATATATTCGGTAGAATAGAAATCTCCTGAAGAATGTAGCCTTACGGCACTTGGTGACTGCGCTTTTTTGATTTGGTCAACAATATTGTCCTTTAGTCTCTCAGGCTCGTTGATACTCATCCACCAATTTGTTTTCCAGATATCAATCGGGAAGACATCCGATCTGCTATCAGCATTATAGCAATGACATAAGCACCACCTCGAGGCACAAGGACAAGTCACAACCGAGGGTAAATTCCAGACAAATACACTATTAAAGAACCTACCGTGAGTTCCCGTTTTTTTGTTGCCTAATTCCAATGCGACATTCTTTTTATTATCTGGAATCAATGGGTGTATGGTCGAGAGATCTTGCAGAAACTCAGCTCTCCATTTCCTCATTTCAAAATTCGGGACTACACGTTTCTTTGTGCTCATCGTCTATCCGGGAGGACTTTGCTCTTAAAGTGGACTGAGTTCTTCAAGCTGGTCTTAGTCGATCGACACTTACGTAAAGGTGAAAAGATGTTCAAGGATGCCCCCCCTTGGCCTGTTTCAAATGTTGTGATTAATTTTATGAAGCTAATCGCAAGATAGCAACGCTTTTTTTTGATTTTATATACGAATAGCTGAAGTAAGAGTCCAACAGTTAAGCAAAAAGTAATTGGATACTATTGGCCTATACTAGGAACTGCCGTCCATAACCATTCGAATCGTACTATTTGGGCAAAAAGCTGATTTTCAAAAATGAAACGCAAATTCATATTTTTCCAAATCTGTCCCGAATCGTCCGGGTCGTTTTCAATATTTTCAATCATTTAATACATTTTTCTCACAGTAATACGCGTTTCGGTTCACTTCTCTAAGTTTCCGTTGAACTTCTCTCATCACGTTAATACGGCTATTATCATTATTTTCAATATTTTAGTATATCTTTGTATAAACATTACGAAACTTCATATTGCAATATGGTGATATAGCAGCACCTGAAAATTATGTGCAGAAACATCAACGAAAATCTCAT
>Ga0307992_1001143_pt1 | contig 15904 bp, 32 predicted proteins | sample EllFjometagen133_FD_203162 | JGI IMG/M metagenome (GOLD analysis project Ga0307992, IMG submission 203162) | Marine microbial communities from Ellis Fjord, Antarctic Ocean - #133 | ecosystem: Environmental > Aquatic > Marine > Unclassified | place: Southern Ocean | collected 2014-10-08
TACTACAAATATAGGGAAATAAAAGGCATAAAAAAACCCTTACTTGAAGGGTTTCTTAAATACTTTACTCACCCAGTAGACTGTGTAAATAACTAAATGATATACGTAAAATATTATTTTATCCATTGTTATGGTTTACATCGTTGTCGTAACGCATTTCATCGTTGTGACCTCTCCTCATCCAAACTAAATCACTATCTACTAATGATTTAATCTCAGACATCATATTATCAATAACTTCTTGTGGTGTCATTGTGTAATATAACTCTAGTAATTCCCCATCACTAATATCATGAATCATCATATCCAAATCATCATATAGTTGTTTATCGTCAACCCCCCTATCTAGGGTATCAACCAAAAGACCCCTATAATCTTCACCGTAACTATGTTGACTATCAATAGCACCAAATGTCACACCGTCCTTTAGGATTGACATTGTTCGTAGGTCATCAAATATGTGGTTAGCAACACCATAAAAATAGGCTGATGGGACATACTCACCAACACTGTGTTTAACATATAAATGGTTACTTCTGAATGAATCTTCAACCACATCAACATCTTTATTCAGTAACCCGATTCGTAATGTTGCTTTCTTAGAATACACCGAGTACATTCGTTCAATCATTGTTAACATGTCGTCATACTCTTCAGCTAATATCTTTACAGCTTCCTTTTGGTCTACCTTTAGGTTGATTTGTGGTGGTTTTGGTTTGTTACCCCAAGTATTTAACTCAGAGTATTTAACTGTGTTCATTTCTTCTCTTATGTGTTTCTTGATACCCATAATTATAAATATCACCACCCACCCAGTTCGACCATATTACCACATTTATATTTTCCCCCAATGTGAGACCTCTTCTTCAGGTATTATTTCATCTGTTTGTAATGAACCATAATAAACCTCATCATTATCACCACTTAATCTATGCCAATGTTCCATCACATTACCACCCACCATCAGGACAACATCTTTATACCATTGGGGTTGTTTATCGTTAATATCAATCCACACCATAACTACTCTTTTCTTCTTTTACGTATCATTAACATAACACTAACAAATAACACTAACATCCACATATTATACCTTTAAAAACCATTTATCTCGTCTATGTGTGATAACCTTAAACATTTCATCCATTGTAATAGGGTTATCCTCACTACCTTTTATTTTATACAATTCCTTATAATCGAATTGTGTTGTGATGGTATATTTTTCTGTGAAATTAACGGTGAAATTAACCACCAGAATGTAGGGTGTTAGTAGTCTACTCGTTGGGTTGGTGATGTTTATATCACTACCTAGTTTAACGTATTTACGACCCTTCTTAATATACCTCTCACCGATTCTAGTGAGATACTCACCCCATCTTTTTGTTAATGTATTACCACTTATCGTCATCTCACTCATAGTATTTTGTTTTTAGTTAGTCCTCATATGGTCTCCACCAGTTACTACTGATTAGTTCGTTAGCGTTACTTAGTGAGGTTCTACCCTCAGCCCCTACAAGGTGTACCCCTCGTGTAGTTTCTGTTGTGACGTAATTAACATGTATGTCAGTTATTTCGGTTATTTCAAGTACAATATATTCACCCACCTCGAATTGGTTGAAGTGTGTATTATTACTACTCTTATGGTTAATAACAACCTTAACACCCACATATAACGATGGTATCGGTGTGTCGATAGCCCATTCAAAATCATCCATCACTTTTGTTTATTTAAAAATTCTTTCTCACCGAGTGTTAATGATTTAACACCCGACTTAGATATTTTATCTAAGATTCTATCAACACGAACTTGTTTAGTCACATACGGTTCATCCGTAACACTAAACACATTAGTTTTAGGTACGTATTTACTTTTAAATAACTTTTGGTCCGTACTTTTCCACCATCTATAGATGTAGTAACCAACGAGTATCCCTAATAACCACCACATTATTTAGATAATTCTTTAATTCTATCTCGACACTCAGCTGCACCCTCATAGTCTTCTTTTTCAACACAATAATTCATCTCCATCTCTAACTCAGGTATTGTTCGTCTATCCACGATGTCAAACTTCTCGTGTCTATTGGGGAACATCTTTTCCATGTAGTTATTCATGACATCAGGGTTATTCATTGTATCCTCACCCATCGGTTTATCCTTACCCCAAAGACTAATTAATGTCTTCATGAGTAACCCCTTCTCCTCACCACTTCTACTACCATATGATTCCTCAATCATTCGTCTAGCTGACTCTTCATCTAAATTTATTTTTCTATCACCCATAGTACTTTTATTATTTAATATACCTAAAATCTTGACCGTTTTCAATACTTAATACTGAATGGTAGATTAATTTTATCACATCCTTAACATCTTTCTTGTTAACCGTCTCAACAGGTGTGTGCATATACTTCAACGGTAATGAGATTAGTTGTGACGCCACACCTCCGTTAGCTCTATAGATTACACCCGTATCTGTACCTGAGTTACCATTATAAGTAGCCTTTTGAATGTCAATGTTATGTTCCTTAGCTACCTTTAGGATTTGTTTACGTAAGTTTAATTGGATGTCAGCTCCTCTGAAGATGACAGGTCCTAACCCACATTTTATATCACCAGCTGATATTGGGTTCATGTGTGGTGTTGATGTGTCGTGAGTTACGTCGGTAACAATGGCCACATTTGGTTTGATTGAGTTTGATATCATCTCAGCTCCACGTAAACCAATTTCCTCTTGAACCGCGTTCACGATATATAACCCAAATGGTAATTTAACACCGTTGTTATGTAATTTCCTAGCCACTTCAGCTATCATATAACCACCAACCCTGTTGTCTAAGGCTCTAGCGATGTAGTTACCTTTTCTCTCTTTAAATTTCGTGTCGTACACAATCGGTGTTCCGACCTCAATGCCCATCTTACCAACTTCCTTATCGGACTTAGCCTCAACATCAATGAATAAATTAGCCACTGTTGGTTTCAATTCAGCATCACCACCTTTTCTTTCATGGATTGCTAACCAACCAAAGTGTCCGTTGATAACACCTTTCTCACCTAATAATTGTACAGGTGTGCCAGGTGCCACTTGATGGTCACTCCCACCATTTCGAACAACTCTAATAAAACCTTTTGTATCAATATGTGACACCGTCCAACCAATTTCGTCAGCGTGTGCCTCAATCATTACTTTATACTCAGCCTCAGGGTTGATGACAGCTACAGCTGTACCGTAGATGTCTGTATACGTTTTATCAACAAATGGTTTGATATAGTCTAACCAAATTTGTTGTCCAGCTGTTTCCATTCCCGTAGGTGATGTTGCGTTTAAATATTTCTCTAAAAACTCTTTTTTCTTACTCATATATCTTATTTAATTAATGTGTGTTCTTTTACTTGATAACTCACCATACCATATGGTTCATCTAATAATTTATTTATCATTTTTAATGTATTGACCATAGAATTCGAGGACCAAGTGTGTCTCATGTGTCTCATGATATCACTACGTTCCTTTTTAAGTATTCGTCTTTCAACACCGTGTATTCTATACGTTGGTGGGTTTTTACTATCCTTATGGTCCCAGTTCATTAAAATGTGTGTCGTTTAATATGGTTACTTTTAATCGTATTGATTAAGTTACTATATTCTTTATTCCTATCTTTTCTCCGTTGAATTTCGGTTTCATTTAACCTCATCTTCTCACTAATGTTTCTAATGAATTCACGTTTAACATCAGGTTCTTTTAACAACATTTCATCCCAAGATAAGGATACATCGGGTTCCCAAAGATATGATGACACTAAATTACTTGAAGCAACATCACCAACAACCTCATAACCCATAAAACCAACCCTGAATTCTAGGTACCTGAATACTAAATTATTATCCTTAATGGTTAACGATAGTCTATACCTTAATGGTCGATGTGACCAAGACCCAATCTCATCTTCTATATATTCCCGTATTACATTCATACTATAAATTTATGTGATGTGATAGACATTTCGGGTTTCATCACCTGATTATCATTAAATCGTGATATGGCAACGGAAAGTTGTTTATGTAATCCATTACCCATTTCGGTGATTATATCTCGAACCATATTCGTTGTACATATAACCCATATCATACCAATCTTGACTCTCCCTATATTCCCTAATTTTTCCCATCTCTATTATATTGTGTTTATTTCAAAGTTATCCGAATCATACCAAAAATCAGGGTCAGTTGTTTCAACCTCACCATTTAATTTCTTAGCAACTGGTTCCCAGTCATCCCAATCAGAGTTACTTATTAACCAATCGATACCCTCAAATGTGTCACCCAACACAAGGTTGACCTCTTCATCCCATTCCATTGAACCCATCTCGAAGTCATCCTTCTCACTATAGTATTCAGCTCTATCTTCAGCTACGGTTTGTAGTTCTATTTGGTATTGACCCTCTGGGGTGTTGATTCTGATAACTTTCATTGTTTATTCATTTTTGATTTAACGACTTCACCTCTAATATAGAGATTCCATTCAGTAAAGTCCATTATCGGTTCGTTCGGGTACACGGTACCCTTTAAATTAACTGTGATTCTCCCCATTTTGATATAATGTTTACTATTGTTTCTAACCCTAGGTATTCAGCATCAAATGTGAAACCACCCTTACCATTGTATTCAATAGTCATTCTACCGAATTGACCATCCACACTTACCCAATCCAAAAGGGTTATCTCTTTGTTGGGTTCGGTTACTTCAACTGATTGTATATCCATACATCAAATATACTAAACTAAATTGATTTCACCAAGTTTTGTATCAACAATAGTTTTAAGATGGTTCTTCCCGTACTTATTCTTGTGTACCTCAAATGTTTTATCACAAAGGTAATCCCTGAAACCAATAACCGTTTTTCTATCACCACCCATTTCTTCGAAACTATCAACCACGATTGATGCTCTATCACACTCTCTCATGGTTTTAACCCCATCAATTACCTCTAACACTTTATTCTCTACGAATACTTTTAATTCTGGATTCATTATTTTTTATTTATATCTAATTTATTACCAACTATTTCCCAATCTACTTCACCATTTAATTCAAATGGTGTTAATAAATCTTCCATGTCGTATTCGTAAGTTCTTGTTGGGTCGTATTCGTATACAATATTTAATGGTATCACAGAGATAATACGAAAAAACGTACTACCATTAACAGTTTGATGAATATTAATCACATCACCATCTTTCAATTCTATATCATTAATATCTTTCTTCATAATTCACCATTAATAAATTCTTAAAAACTTTTGTTAAGGGGAAGGGAATCGAACCCATAACCTAGTTACACCTCACTATTTCTTTTACAAATATACTAAATTATTTTGATTCTTTTACTATTTCACCATTTTATTTAATATTAATACCAACAGCTTTTAAACAATCCTTAGTGATTGTGTTCCATGGTCCGAAACACCCCTTCTCCAATTCTTCGAAAGTGGTCCACTTAATTACATGTGGTTCATCAGAACCAATTTCACCCGACCAATCTCTAATTAGGAAAGTGTGACCCCAATAGGTCTCACCTACCATATGTTTAGGCATCGAGAGTAATTCAATCATTGTTGATGTGTCTATGTCCAACCCTGTTTCCTCCTTAACCTCACGTTTAATCGCTTTGTGGAGACTCTTTTTAAGTGGTGTGGTGTAGGTTATACCCGTGAATTCCTCACGTTGGTCTTCGTCATCAACTTTACCACCAATTAATCCGAAATCTGTGTGGTCATCTTTTCTTGAAACACCTAACACCTGATTCTTATCATTCAATATGATTGCTGTTACTGTGTGTTTTATTTCATCTATACCCATAATTCAATATCTTTTTTTAATGTTTTGATGGATGTATTATAATCCTTTTCACTTATCAAATGTAGGTTATCCCTAAACACAACATCTTGACCGTTAACCTCGATAAAGTACCCCATGGTTTTCACACCTATCTCTAATGATAGTAACTCAGATTTTTCTGTTTCAAAATCAAGTACTATTGTACCATATGGTGTGGTGGATGGGTCAGTTACGTTTAGTAAATCACCGTCAGTTAATTCACCCACAACCTTTATGGTGTTTTCTATAGTTTTTTCCGACGGTGGGTGTTCACCCAAACCATGGTTAACATCTTTAAATGAGTTCACCTCATCAATTAATTTTTCTCTAACCCACTTAAATTTAATCCCATAATTATTTATTTTTCTTTTGTTTTCTACTACCAGCACACATACACTCTTCATTTACATCCCATAAATTCTTGGGTGATACCATGTGACAATTATGTTGTTTCTTATGTTTCTTAGCGAAGGTAGTGATTGTTGTATTGTTGTTACTCTTAACCTTCCATGGACATTCTTTACATTGTTTCTTTACCATATTAACCCCACATATTATCAGATGATGGTCGTTGTCCACCCAACCCACCTAGTAATCTGTTGTTGTCATGTCGTGGTGAAGGTTCGAATGTTCCGATAATCTGTTTCAACCTATGATACCCAATATCTTGTAGTGATATCTCAACACCTTCTTTCACTAATATGTTACCACTAACCAAGGTGGTGAAATCCTCCTCAGTCAATGATACTCTTTTGTTTGGTACTTTTACGAAATCCATATTATAATTTTATTAATGTTAAATCAATATTCTTTTTCTCCACATCAACCGATTTAACGACGATTTGGACCTCATCACCCAGACGAATCATGTCACCTGTGTTATGTCCTTTAACACAATGGTTATCGGTGTCAACGATATATGTGTCCCCTTCGATATCACTAAGTCTAACCATACCCTCACAGTTGGTGTCCTTCATTGAAACGAATAGTCCGTATTTCACAACAGATACCACTGTCCCTTCGTATACCTTACCAACTTTGTCTTCCATGTACTCACATTGTTTGTACTTAACTGAGTCTCTAGATGCTTTCTGTGCAACAATCTCTCTCTCCGAAAGGTACTTACACATATCACCTATCTTAACAGGGTTTTGTGGTTTCTCTTTATCCAACACCTCAGTTAATATCCTGTGTAACATAACATCAGGATAACGTCGTATAGGACTCGTAAAGTGCCCATAGTTGGTGAATCCCAATCCGTAGTGACCAATGTTCTTTGTAGAGTATTCAGCCTTCTTCATTGTTCTAATAACCAAACTGTTAATGATGTTTTCTTCAGCCGTACCTTTAACGGATTCAAGTAATTTATTAAGACTACTTTTAATTTCATCAACATCATTTGTTTTGATGTCATACCCGAATTGGACGATAAATTCTTTAAGGTTTTGTAGTTTCTCAGCGTCAGGTTTATCGTGAACCCTATTCACAGTTGTAACCTTCTTCTCGTTTAAGTATTTAGTTACATGTTTGTTAGCCAATAACATATATTCTTCAATCAATTTATTAGCGTCCTTCTGTAATTTGAATATAATATCAATAGGTTTACCATCTTCATCCAGTTTGAACTTAAGTTCTTGTCCACTGAATTCTAATGAACCCCTCTTCTTTCTCATCTTCTTAGCTGTCTTATCTAAGTGGATAATGGAATTACATAGTGAATTAACTAGTGTTCTATCCACACCATTAACACCAGCTTTATCTGTATCAATTTCAGTTGTTTCTTTACCCCATGATGATTCTATTATGTGTTGTGCCTCCTCATATGTGAATCTGTGGTCTGAGTTAATTGCTGTTCTACCAAACCACTCACCCTCAACCTTACCATTACTATCTAACGTAAAGATTGCTGAGTAACATAGTTTGTCCTCATTAGGTCTAAGACTACACACACCATTAGATAACCTCTCAGGTAACATTGGAACAACTCTATCCACCAAGTAAACTGACGTTCCCCTATTGTATGCCTCATCATCTAATTTTGTTTTAGGTTTTACGTAGTGTGATACATCAGCGATGTGAATACCCACACTCATTTTACCATCAACCCATTCAACGGATAACGCGTCATCAAAATCTTTTGCTGTGTCGGGGTCGATTGTAAATGTTAATACATTCCTCATATCTCTACGATTAGATATCTCTTCCTCGGTTGGGAATAATGGAATCTCTTCGGATTCCCTTTCAACATCACTATCGAATTTATACGGTAACCCATACTCGTGTAGGATTGAATGAATCTCTGTATCGTTATCACCTTTAGTACCTAATACTTCTATGATTTTCCCCTTCGGATTCTTCTGACCATCTTTCCATTTTACCATCTCAGCAACAGCTTTCTGACCATCAACACCACCATTCAACTCACTTAATGGGATGAATAAATCTGTGTTCATTTTATTTGAATCGGGGATGAGGAATGCGTACTTATCTGATACATCAAGAGTACCAACGAACGTGGTTTTAAATCTCTCAACTATTTCAATAACTTTACCCTCAGGACCTCTATTTTTGATTTTGGTTACCTCCACCTTAACGGTGTCCATATGTAACCCTTTGTTTATACTTTTTTGACTTATGTAAATATCTTTCGGTAAATCTTCGTTTACCAAGTAAGCGGAACCATTCAAAGTCATTGAAAGTTTTCCTGTTACTATTTCTCCTGTTTTTATCATTACGATAAAGGTAGTCATTTTTATTGTAACATCAAACCTTTAGGTGAATTTATGTTTTAAAGTTTTCCCTTCACCCCACGTAAACTCATGTGTTTCTAACATACTATTCTTCCACTCAACACCACTCATTGTGTCTATTGATGTGAATGTATTTTTATCTGGGTAAATCCCAGTCACCCTTTGTTCGGTACCCCTGAAACCACTTTTAAATCTATCATGTGTTGTTGGTGGGTAGAATAAAGACCCCACGTATAATCTAACCATTTGTTTTTTATTCTGTTCCACCATTTCCATGTTAAGGTTACGAATTTCGTGGTTGAGTTGGTTGAGTTTGTTATCCACAGTACGTAGTCGTGAAATTTCGTTGGATTGTCTCATCCCAGTTTCTTTTAATCTCAAATACTTACGTGTTGATATAATTAAGGTTACACTTGTCGTAACCAATAACACAAATAAACACCAAAATAAAATTTTATTCTCCATAATTTTCTAATCATCACCGTCATCAATCTTATCCATTAATTCAGCAATACTTTTGTTTAACTCATTATATTTCTCTTTCTGACCCTTTGTTAGTGGTTGTTTTTCATCCATCTCCTCCAACAATTCAACCTCCTCTTCTAGGTGGTTAATAAGTCCCCATATCGCCAATATTTCTATTTCCTCCATTGTTCCATCATTTGTTCAGTTGATTGACCGTACCAAAAATTATCACCATTTAAAATCTTTTCAGGGTGTTTCTTCATATCCACTTTCATACATCGGATTGTACTACGTATATCTTTTTGGTACCATTTATTTCTACCATGTAATTTACCGTATTCAATCAACCAGTCTAACCTACATAACCATTCGTTAGCTAAATCAGCTACAGTGGGGTTAGTTATTTTAAGGTCAATTATTCTAGACATCTGACCCCTTAATATATCTAAACGTTTACCTGTGGCATTAATAAAGTTATTTGGAAATTTATCGAACTCGTCGATTATCCTAAGTAACTCAATAGTATCACCCGATGTTTCAGGTGATATCGTATCTTTTATCCATTGTAATTCTGTCATATTAACAAATATAGTGAAAAGAATTTAATAAAGTGTATTTATTGGTATGAGTTTAACTATTATAAAATTATTGGGTGAGGGTTATGTTAAGGTTTGTACCCCACCTCGTGGTTGTCAATACGTTCACCCTGATGGTAGACGTGTTAAGGTCTTCGGTAATCGTATCATTAAGTTAAAAGGGTAAACCTACAGTCATATGTGGGTTACCTTTTGTTATCGAGTGTGGTTGTACCAAATATTTAATTTTCTTAACTAACTCAATATCCCACTTAACCATCTTATCCACTAACTTAAAATCTTCTAAAAACATTGATAAATTAACATGTATAACATCACGACGTTCCCATGGTGGTCGTTGGTTGAAGTGTCTTCGATTTAACCATTCGTTAGAGTCATTATCAACCAACACTTTATAAAGTTGTACCCCATCCCCCAAATCACAATCATAAAACCAAGTAGAACCGTCTATAGTACTGAGTACTGGTGTATTAAACCTTAGTGACCCTTTCTCACGAAGGGTCATACTGGGGAATGTGTCAAGTTAAATGATGTTCGATACACCATAACCACATTAAAATCATTATCCCTTTGTTCTTCCGTTTCGTAATCCCATATTGTTGTTGACCTTTCCGTCCCTCCCCAAACTAGGGTTGGTTTCCCATTGTGGGACCCCTTAGTTACTGGGTTATGTGATGTCACTAGTTTAAAAAATGACTCTTCTACTGATTGTTTGTGAATGTGTGGTTTTTTCTCCATACACCAAAGATAGGTATAAAGTCCCTACTTATCAAATCTAACCACTTCTTTATTCCCTTTGGTGATTAGTTTTATGTATGTGTCAGTCTCTTCAGTCCATAACTCATTGTATGGTCCTGTGAATAATATGGTCATTGTGTTTGGTTTGGATTGTAGGATTCTGTGATTATATAACCTCGGTATATACCTGAATCCCCTGTTAACCTGTTTAAGGTACTTCTTACCACCGTTTACATCTTCTTGTACTTCTTCTTCATACCCACCACTAACAGTCCACCCCACAGCGTTAAAGGCATGTGTATGTAATCTGTCTTGGTACTCTGTTTCTATGAAGTGAAAATAGATACTGAAAAAGTTTCTGATTTCTATCAACGTATATCTGTCGACATGACCCTTCCCTAATGTGAATCTTTTGTGTTTGTTCTTAAGTGTTCTCTTAATTCCCTCGAATATTAAATTTCTCATTGGTTTCTCTCAATGATATGGGTAATTTAGTGTTATTTAAAGCGTCTAAGTAACTTTTTCAACGAATTTAATCGTGGTTCAGGTACACCAGCTAATTCATGGATACTCTCGTCGATATAGTTGAGTATGAGTCTTCTGTGTGTCCTAAATTCTAGGTATGTTGATTTTCTTTCGTCCTTACATTGGTAGTGGTTTTTACGTAAACAATCTGACCTATGGTCAGCTAATTTAATCACGTCATTCACCATACTAACAAATGGTTCAACCACTTGGGTGTGGTAGTGTAGTGGGTACTCTTTATTCATGTTCTTATATTCAAACCTTAAAATATTTCCCATCGTATAGATAAAGTTATTAACACCAAAAGAATTACCCCACACTCTCTTGGTCATATAGTCTAGGAACTTAGTTACGTTTTCGGTAAGGATAATATAGTCTTCCCTCCAATCAGGTACGTTTTCTACCCACTCAAATTCAGATTCATTTAAACCGTGAACATACTTAAGTTTATTAATCTTCTTAATAATCTTTTCAGCTTGGTTATTTAACCTATTCCCACTATAGTCTACAAATTCATTAGAGTCACTAAATTTCTTAAGTAGTGGTATATCTAATTTATTAATGTATTCCCAATCATCATCAGTGGTAGAGCCATCTGTTCTGAACTTAAAATCACTAAAATCGGTAGCAAGTACTTTTCGTACAATCTTCTCGTATTCTTGGTTCCCATCGTATACATTTTCAAGGTAAGCATCCCTCTCTAGATTCGAGAGGTAGTAATAATACTTTAGTATTGTTTTGATTGACCCTTCCATTTCCCTACTGTTAAGTAGACCGATGAAATCGTCTGTATAGAACTCTTTCGACTCTTTAGTGTTGTCGATATTACTATGACCTTTAGATTGTCTCTTAAAGTCTTGATATGCGTGTTTTAATTCGTGGTTTAATGTGGTCTTCAGGTTAAATTGTGTCTGACCGTCTACAATTTGTGGTTGGATGTAAAGGAGTACAACATAGTACCCATCTTTGTCATAACCAGATTTCTTAGGGTCATAACCAGTTACCTTATCATAGAAATCGATAACAAGATAATCAATACCAAACTTCTTATAAGTCTCATAGTGGTCATACCCGTCGATAATAAGTCTATCTCTATTACTCGTAGAGATAATCTCATTATGTATAATATCAACCCACTCTCGTACATCGAAGGAAATACCATTTGACTCTTTTAATATTTTTTTAATTAATTTTTTCATAATACCTTACATATAAATAACACCATCAACCTGAACCGATTGTCTTATTTGTTCTTCGGAATAGGTTTTACTGATGGGTGTCTCTTCCAAATTCAAACCACCACCAACGGATTGTAGGTTTCCGAGGGATGTGATTGGTACCCCTCTCAAAAACAAATAACCACCAACGGATTGTAGGTTTCCGAGGTTTGTTATTGGTGTCTCACTCAAATCCAAATCACCACCAACGGATTCAAGGTTTCCGAGGGATGTGATTTTTGTCCCATACAAATCCAAATAACCACCAACGGATTGAAGGTTTCCGAGGGATGTGATTTTTGTCTCTTCCAAAAACAAATAACCACCAACGGATTGTAGGTTTCCGAGGTTTGTTATTGGTGTCTCCCTCAAATCCAAATCACCATCCCAATGTTCCCCAAAGGTCCATTCGGTGATGTTGTTGTCCTTGATATGTTGAATCACCTCCTCTTGGGTGAATTCGTGTTCCTTGACCCAATCGAAATCATTAATTTCTTCTTTTATAATTTGTTTTATGTTTTTCATAAATCTAGTTTAGTTTGTTTTGGGTTAAACCCATCTTCAATCATCTCTTCAATCACATCCTCTATAGTTGTTAACATCCTTGAAAAGGTTTCTCTAACCTCGTCTTCAACACCTTCGTCGTTATATGAATCATAAAAATCATCACCCCATTCACTATCAAAAATCTCTGAACTTATGTATTCCATTATTTCCGTTGGGTTGATTAGTCTATCACCACCCCTCTCATCAGTTATGAATGGGTGTGGTGTTGTTATTGAAACCGTATCATATCTATGGTTAGATATTACGATACCATAGTTTTCCAACTCGTCGTTGAAGGATTTATGTAAGTCAATCCACCTATGTTCATCTACCACCATCCCAATAGTGTCCAATATCTCCGCCGTTGTGTCATCCCAATCATAAACACCACTGTAAAATTTAGGTCCAATGTAGTCTTTTAACCCCCCAAACTCACTATCATCACTAATCCTTGTGTAATATTCATCAGCTTCACCCTCTGTTTTACCTAAACTAACTAAAATGGACTTCACCCTATCTTCGTGTTCTTGTGTTAAATAACCTGATATATAATTAATATCATCCTCTTCCAAGTGACCATCATAATAGTCAGGTGAATACCCACCAATTAGTGCCTTAAGGTACCAATCATCCATATAACCGTAGTGATATTCATCCATGTCACCCTCGGGGATATTAAACGTTATTGCACCAGCAGAAACATTAACCTTATAATCTTCATCATCCACGAAGGTGATATCATCGTATGTGAAAAGGTCACCAGGTTCTAATTCAGGTATAGATTTAACCCAATCGAAATCACTCTCTTTTAATATTTTCTTAATTAAATTTTTCATAATATCTTATAAATAAATATCACCATCAACCTGAACCGATTGTCTTATTTGTTCTTCGGAATGGGTTTTACTGATGGGTGTCTCTTCCAAATCCAAATAACCACCAACGGATTGGAGATTACCGAGGGATGTGATTTTTGTCTCTTCCAAATCCAAATAACCACCAACGGATTCAAGGTTTCCGAGGGATGTGATATTTGTCCCATACAACTCCAACTTACCATCCCAATGTTCCCCAAAGGTCCATTCGGTGATGTTATTATCTTTGATGTGTTGAATCACCTCATCTTGAGTGAATTCATGTTCCTTGACCCAATCGAACTCATTCTCTTTTAATATTTTCTTAATTAAATTTTTCATAATATCTTACATATAAATACGACCATCAACCTGAACCATTTGTCTTATTTGTTCTTCGGAATGGGTTTTACTGATTGGTGTCCCATGTAAATACAAATCACCACCAACGGATTCAAGATTATCGAGGGATGTGATTTTTGACCCATACAAATCCAAATAACCACCAACGGATTGGAGGTTTCCGAGGGATGTGATTTTTGTCTCATACAAATCCAAATCACCATCCCAATGTTCCCCAAAGGTCCATTCGGTGATGTTATTGTCCTTGATGTGTTGAATCACCTCCTTATGGGTGAATTCATGTTCCTCAATCCAATCGAAATCGTTGATTTCTTCTTTTATAATTTGTTTTATGTTTTTCATAACTCCTCCTGTATTCTTTCGTTCATGTACTGGGTAACTAGATTACTATCAGGGTAAGCATCAACACTCGGATTAAACATATCGATATAATCATATTCATCCATCATGTATTCTAAATTCTCAAAAAATGTACCATACTCAAATTCACAATCATATTCTGAATCACAATTTTCTTCGAAGTAATCCACTATTGTTTTCATGAACATACCACTAACATCAAATTCTAAGTACTGTGTTGTGTATGGTGTTCCATCTCGTCTTTGGAGTTCTTGTGTTACCCATTTACTTTCCCCGAATACATCAGTGATAGCACCAAGTGTCGAGTCCCAATAATTACTCATAGATGATTCGTTATACGCACTATCGTGTGCCCATGTGGATGATAATTTAAAATCACCAAAAACACTATCATTTTCACTATCACCAATAACCTCACCAAAATCACTCGGGTCTTCCTTCCATTCGTTAAAGATGTCTTGTGTGATGGTCACCTCATCCTCACCTACCATAATAACCTCACCAATTACACGTCCTTCGAACCACTTGAACACCATCGACATTGTTTCAGGTGTTAATTCACCCCACACTTGGTCATCCCAATCATAAACAGTATCGTAATATGGTTCCCAATCATCATTATCTGATAATATGGATTCAGCTGTACCTCTACAAATATACCCATCGTAGTCACAATATTTAAACAACCCTGTGAAATCCGACCAACTACTAATACTCATAATAAATTTACCATCACGATATTCCATATCACTAAGTTCCCTAAGGAAAAAATGTGTTGCGAATGGTCTTAACTCCTCTCGTTCACTTTCTGAGATTTCATCCCACTCACTAGAATCTTCCTTATCACCATCTTCATCATATGTTGGTCTTTTACCTGTTATGAATGGTAAAACTTGTTCATCCCAGTCGATAGGCATATCTTCCCAACTTGGGGTGTCTTTAATCCAATCAAACTCATTCTCTTTTAATATTTTCTTAATTAAATTTTTCATCATTTGTTTCCTCCTCTTCACTAACATATTCATCTAACGATGTAAGGTACTTATCAAAATATTCTTGTACCTCAATACCAGCACCACTCATATCATATGTCTCTAACCATATATCTCCCCAACCAATATGTATTATATCCTCAAGTTTTACACTAAGTATCCTACTAAGGTCACGTTCACCTTTGAATGGGTATGGGAGTGTTATGGTTACTCGTGAACTGTAATTATTGTAATCAATATCAAAGTTGTGTTCCGATAAGAGGTTATCGTATGTCTCACGTAATGTTGTCCACCTATTTAGGTTTAAGGTGGAACCTAAACTACTAAGTATATCACCTGACATTTCATCGAAATCGTAAGTACCTATTGTAGCTATCTGACCACTTGTTAATTCTCGTGTCTCATCATTACTAATCAACTTTTCTAACATCTCAGGTGATGGTACGTCAACACCTAACACATTAAGTCTAACCAATAGTGTTTTAAATGTGTTTATAGATTCTCTTGAAAACCATGGGAAGATGTAATTCAACTCATCATCATCCATGTAATCATCATCATACCCATATGGTATACCACTAGTTTGTATTAGGTCAGATAAATAGAATTCATCAATATCACC
>Ga0307992_1001144_pt1 | contig 15902 bp, 16 predicted proteins | sample EllFjometagen133_FD_203162 | JGI IMG/M metagenome (GOLD analysis project Ga0307992, IMG submission 203162) | Marine microbial communities from Ellis Fjord, Antarctic Ocean - #133 | ecosystem: Environmental > Aquatic > Marine > Unclassified | place: Southern Ocean | collected 2014-10-08
ATTTTGGCAATATCTGCCTCGGAAATATCAACCTCTATTTCAAAATTATTTTCTCCCAACATCCTAATAGCTGGCTTAGAATTATTTACTTGCTCACCAATTTCATACTCTATATCAGTTACCGTTCCATCTATTGAAGCCCTTATTACACTATCGTCTATTTGTTTCAATATTAAATTAAAAGAAGCTTCAGCTTGCCTCACCTGCGCTCTATAAAAAGATATATCTTCACTTCTTGGTGGTGATTTTATTTCAATTAACTGAGTGATAGATACGTCCCATCCCTCCTTGGTGGCACTTACTTGTGACTCAGCACTAGTAACCTGCTGATCTCCACTCACTTCAGCAGACGCCAATGCATTACGAGCTGTAATAATAGCATTATCTAAATCTACTTTGGCTTTGTTTAAACTATCTTCTTTACTATAAATATTTGTGTCATACGACAACCTAGCATTTGATAAATTTTGGTCAGCCGTTTGAATTGATGAAACGGCAGTGTTTACATTTATTGTTTGTGTATTTATGGTTGTTTTGTAAGCATCTAGAGATGTCTGAGTAAACTCAGTTGATGTAACACTATTTTCAAGAGCATTGTAGCCATAATTAAGACTTTCTAATGTTTCATTAATACATTCCAAGGCACTCTCAATCATATTTTTTATATTGCTTTCTGTCGCACTATTCCTAGTAATTGCTAAGTTATTTCTAGCTATATTATAAAACCCCTGAGCTTGCTTATAGGCATATTCCATATCATTCTTATAGGCAACATGTTTCACACTCAAGTAATTTTCGGCTGTATCATCAGTAATGATAGTATTAATACTATCTAGTGCGGAATTAGTTACTGACAACTTACTTTCTACGACTGCGATCAAACTATCTTCATAATTATCAATTGATTTTTGATAAGTTGACTTAGCATTATCCAAATTAACTCGAGCAGTAATTACAGCCTGCTCATAAGGAGTTATATTTCCCTCTCCATCTGAAATCAAGTCATCTAGAGTTTTCTGAGATTGAGAAATATTTTCCGCTACAATTTTTTGAGATTTACCTAGCTCTTCTACGGCAGAATTATATGCAACCTCAAACTTTTTTACATTAGCTTCGCTAACCGCAATCTCTGATCTAGTCGCTCCTTGAAGTAATTTTGTTAAATTTGATCTTGCAATCTCGAGACTTGCTTCAGCTTCTTGCTTTCTAATACTCAAAGATTCATAATCAAGCTCAGCTAAAACTTGTCCTTCTTTTACCTGATCTCCAGTATTTATATTTATTTTGTTAATCTTGCCAGTTTGTGAAAAATTTAATTCAATTTCTTTACTAGCCTTAACTGTGCCTGTTTCACTAACAGTTTGGATCAAGTCTCCCATTTCAGCATTAGCTGTCACATATTCGATATCTTCTCCTTTGTTCATATTAAAAACAATTATTAAAATAATAATCAACACAATAATTAAAGGTATTAATATCTTTTTTTTGAGTATAAATTTCATTTATTTTTTTCCTTATTTTTTATAATATTTATAAATTTTTCAATAAATTCATCAATGCCCAACTCACCTTTTACAAAAAAATGATCCACTCCAAGTCGTTCACTTTTTTCTCTAGAATCATTATCACTCAAGCTAGTAAAAACAAACAAAATCTTGTGCTTTAATATCTCATCCTCTTTAATTAATTTAACAATATTAAAACCGTCAATTTTTGGCAACACCAGATCAATTATCAAATAATCTGGATTATACATCCGAATATCTTTAATAATTTCCTCTATTCTTACATTTCCACTGCTAGTTTTACAACTAAAATTAACTAAACTCAATTTAGCCTGCAAACCAGACAACATATTTGCATCGTCCTCTAAAATATATATCTTTTTATTCATAAATTTAATATTTTATTTATAACTATATTATAGCAGAAAATAAATATTTAATACAAAATTTTAATTACAATAAAAATACTAGCTTTTAAACTAGTATTTTAATAAATATTTAATTTCAAAATATGTTTTACTATTTTTTAAATTTAATTTTTTTCCACCACTCTTCGTTATCCTTGTACCATCCCACAGTCTGCACTAATCCATTTTCAATATTAATTTCTGGCTCCCAGCCTAACTCTTTTTTTGCTTTGGAAAAATCAATTGCATAACGCAAATCATGTCCAGGGCGATCATCTACATATGCTATCATCTCTTCACTATTATTCATTATCTTCAAAACCTTTTTTGTTAATTCTAGATTTGTTAATTCGTTATCTCCGCCAAGACAATAAGTTTCTCCAATTTTACCTTTTTTAATTATCATATCAACTCCTCTGTTATGATCATCCACATGAATCCAATCTCTGATATTTTTACCCTCTCCATAGACTGGAACCTTCTCGCCTTCTATCAAATTTGTAATAAATAATGGAATAAGTTTTTCAGGAAATTGATAAGGGCCATAATTATTTGAGCAATTTGAAATTGTGATTGGTAAATTATGAGTGTGACAATAAGCTCTTACCAAATGATCAGATCCAGCCTTGGAGGCACTATACGGACTTCTTGGGTCATACGAAGTAAGTTCATTAAATTTTGAATCATTTAAATCAAGACTCCCAAAAACCTCATCAGTTGAAATATGATGAAATCTAATGCCACCATTATTCTTGGCCGCATCTAGCAACACTCGAGTACCTTCAACATTGGTTCGTATAAAGTCTTCGCTATTTACCACTGATCGATCAACATGAGATTCAGCCGCAAAATGAACAATCAAATCTACATCTTTAACTAAATCATTAACTAGTTTCACATCACAAATATCCCCTTTAACAAATTTATAGTTTTTATTATTTTCAACGTTTTTTAAATTCTCCAAATTACCAGCATAAGTCAAAATATCCAGATTTATAATATAATCATCTGAATATTTCTCTAGCCAATAATGTATAAAATTGGAGCCGATAAACCCAGCCCCACCTGTTACTAATAATCGCATAACTCATAACGCATAACTCATAACTATAAAGATATGAATTTGCAAGTAAATTTACTAATTAATATTTTTTATTATTTTCTTAGAAATATTATCCGCTTCACCCTCCTTGTATTTATCTTGTGGCCACTGAGAAAGATTATCATCTTTTTTCCTTGGAACTACATGAAAATGATTGTGAGGAATAATTTGTCCAGCAACTGGGTCATTGTTTTTGAGAATATTATATCCCTCTACTCCCAAGCCATCCTTAAGGGCTTTGCCAACTTTTTTTACAGTTTTAATCATTTCGCACAATTCCTTTTCTGGAATATCTTCTAGATTGGAATAATGTTTTTTGGAAATCACTAAAGTATGACCGGGACTCACTGGATTAATATCCAAAAAAGCTAAAGTATGATCGTTTTCATATATTTTGTAGCTAGGAATAGCTCCCACTACTATTTTACAAAATACACAATCCATATAATCAATTTTCAATTTTCAATCACGAATTACGAATTGAAAATTGTGGATTATTATTTTAATTTATCTTATATGGTGAATTCTCGTCATCTTCCCACCTTATCTCATCAATTTCTTCTTGTTTATTCTTTCCTTTATAAAGCTTGTTGGGTAAATTAATAGATATTGCATCAATATCAGAAATATTTTTGTAGCCATGAACAACTCCGGGTGGTACTATTACAGCCGCCGGATTATCTTCACCAAATATTTCTTTAAAATACTCTCCATTGGTATCTGAATCCTCTCGCCTATCCCAAAGATGTAGCTCAAAACTCCCAGGACCCAAAAACACAAACATATCCGACTGTTCCTTATGCTCATGCGGTCCGCGCACTACACCCGGCTTGGTTGAACTTATATAAGACATAACCGATTGATAATTTAATTCATCCTCACGATAAATTTCAGTTAACCAACCTCGCTCATCTTCGTATCTATTCAATTTTTTTACTACTACATCTTTTATCATAATTATGCAAAGAATTAATTACCAACATTTCTAAATAAAGGCATTCCAGTACTTGAACTAGTAGGAACATAAATAGTTCCCTCTCTACTCTTCAAATCATTAATATAGAGATAATACAAATAATTTGTAGTTAAACTTTCATTAATAATCTTTTGCGCATCTCTTTGACCTTCGGCCTCAATAATTATTCTTTCTTTTTCCTTTTTTTCTGTCTCAAGTAAAAAATCGTATTTTTGCGCAGTTTGTTCAGCCTGCAATTTTTCCTGAATACTATTAGCAAGGTTCGCTGGCAAGGCTACATTTCTAAGTAAAACCTCCTCTACCGTTATTCCTCTTGGATCTAAATTATTTTTTACTACCTCTAATATTTTATCGGCTGCTTCTTCTCTTTTTTCACTATAAATATCTTTGGCATCGTACTGAGCGATCACATCTCTAATTGCCGTTCTAATTGTTGGTCTGATAATTTTTTCATCATAAGTTAGACCAAGTTCTCTATAAACATCAGAGGCTTTATTTTCATCTAGCTTGTAAAAAACTGTCATATCAAGATCAACACTTAGGCCCTCTTTAGTAAGTGAGGCAATAGCATCATTGCCAATCTTCTTACCTTCTCCTTGAGCTATACTCATAGTATACTCCTCTGTCCGAATACTCATTTTTGTAACTTTTGCGAGAGGAATTACAAGATGAAATCCTGATCTTAGCTCATCATCCTTCACTTTTCCAAAAAGTGAATACACTCCAGTTTCTCCAGCATCAACTATTACAATTGAAGCGAAGAATAACCAAATAACCAAAACGGCTAAAATTATACTAACAAATAAGTTTTTAGCCTTTTTTACATTTTTTAAACTATTTACGTCTATTACATTATCCATATTATTTTTATTATTCAAAAATTGAGACAAAATCCCTTTTTTTGATTTATTAATTACAAAATATATAAAACCAATAATAATAAGTACCAAAACTATTTTTGATTTAAGTAATGGCGCAATAAAAAACAACCCAATTATTATTAGTGGTAGATTTTTTTTAATTTTTTCAAAATTAATGTTCATGGTAAAAAATTCGTTAATTTCGTATTTTTATTCGTTAATTTCATATTTCTGCAACAATATAAATATAGCAACAACCAACCACAAAATCAAGACCCAATTTATATTAATATAAGTCAAAACTACTCTATCCCAAAATAACTCCATCAAGCCAAAAATAACCAGCGCACCAGTCAGAACATAAAACAATTCTTTTAAAAATATTTTCTTCATATTAAAAACCTAATATCTCTTTTAACTTCTCAAATAAACCTCTTCCTTCGAGATTAAATATTATTTTATCTATTTCGACCCAGTCATTGATATCATCTTCAGAATCTAGACCCGGAACAGAAATAATAAATCCGTATTTATAAAATTCTCGATAGGAATCTTTTAAATTAAATTCTTGTGTAACTATCCTCCACTCACCCTCAACGTCTGGGATTTTATAATCAGCCAAGACAAAATTAATATTTTCATTATTAATATCAACATTAGAATCAAACTTTTTAATAACTGGATTAAAATAATTTTCTTCATTAAAACTAAACAATCCATTTCCAGACACTATGATTCCGTCTCGCTCTAAATATATTTTAGATAATTCTGTTGAACTTGCTCGCAAAACATTAACTGCGTATTGACTGTATGTTTCTTCTATTGCTATATCTTTATCATTGACCGTTACTGTTTGTAAACTTTCAGGACTTGCAGTATTAAACTGAAGATGGTTGCTGTTAGTATATAAATCTATATTTTCAATATCATCATCATTATTATATATCCAAAGCTTATTCATAAAAGATAATTTACTTTGCTTGGTTTCAATATTAGTGGTAATAATATCATTATTTGCCTTAATTTCTATTTTATAAACTCCTTCGGGCAAGTTAACTGAATTAAGGTTTAAATTTCGCTCTAGAGACATAACGCTATCATCCTTGTTATTACCGTCATCTTCCAATTCGACACTTTCTATTACTTGATCTTCATAAAAAACTAATACTTCAATACTATCCTTATCTCTATTTTGATTTAAATCTATAATACTAAAATCAAATTTTAAATCTTCGTCTTTTATGTATGTATAAAATTGATAAGAACCACGAAGAGGTATAACTATAGAATTATTTTCTTCACTTGAAACATAATCTTTCAAAATATATTCTTTTTGCAAATCATAATTATACAACAATAACTCATCAATGTTTATTTCACTATCTTCTTTCTCTATTTCGTCTAAAAAATCTTGTATATTATTATATTTCTTATCTCTTTGAAGTAACATGATCTCTTCCTCCTGAATCGCGTCCCACACCAAAGATAATTTATTAATCGCTTCATTTTCAATTGGGCCAAGATCATAACGCCAAACAATATTATCTACCAAATTCCCAATCTCAATCACCCCTGGATAATTTTCTGAAGTTCTATATTTTATTTCCATCGTAGCTTTGTCAAAAGTCCTTGGAGTCCTTAGTGAAAAATAAACCGGATCACCAATTATTTTTTGCACACATCCACTATCACCATCCAATCTTTCGGTTGGAGTCAGTACGCCAATAAATTCACTAGATTTGCAAAAATCAGTTAAATATGAAACACGGCCAATAGGCACCACTGCAAACCAAAACAAAGCAAAAACTATTATTACTAATATAGTCCAAAATATTATTCTTATTTTAATTATATTTTTTTTCATTTTATTGTCTTACCCCCTCTCCCTTCCGGGAGAGGGCTGGGGTGAGGGGTAACAAGGATAGTGTCTTTGACGACCTTTTTTCTACCTCACCCTAACCCTCTCCTGTCTAGGAGAGGAGACGATTTAAAAAAAATAAACCGAACAATTTTATATTTTTATATAACTAAGTTGTAACTAACTAACTAATTTGCTAATATTTAAATACTTAATTATCTTATTATGATTTATTTACTCGATCTCCTCGGCACACTAACCTTCGCAATTGGCGGAGCCTACGAAGAAAAAAACATATTCTATTTCCTAAGTTTTATCAACGAAAACTTGGCTATAGTAATATCTATAATAATCATCCTAATCCTCCGAGAAATAGTCTCAAAATACGGAATTTACGCCAAATTAATCAAAAGTAATACTAAATTAATTTTAGCTTATTAAATATAATTAAACAAATTAATTAAATTTCTATCTTAAACTACAAATTTTTATATGAATAAAATAATAATTAATAAAATCAAAAAAAATAATTGGAAAAAATGGGGTACAAGAAGAGTTACTTTTCGATGGGCAGAAAATATTATGAATTGCACTTTATATTTTTCAAAATACTTTGGACCAAAATTTACTAACCAATTAATAATAATAGAAAACGAAATAGCTCAATGTTATGTTAATAAAAATCAACTTAATAATATACTAAATTATTTATTAAAAAAAATATATAGCAAATCATTTTTTGAATTATATGAAAAACAAGCTTTAAAAATATTTAGTTCTTTTTTAAAATTTTGTAAAAATTTTGATAAAAATAAACTATCAAAAATGAGTAATAATAGTTTATCTCAGTTATTAAATAAATTTGTAATAAAAGAGGATAATTTTAATAATTTTTTATGGATAATTTTTATTCTCGATGAATATATTGTTAATGAATTAAAAAAAGAATTAAAAAAATATTTTAAAGAAACAAAGCAAAAAAACAATTTTGATCATTATTTAAACACTATTTTATTTCCCGAAAAAAAATCAGCGATTTTTAAACAAAAATTAGATATTTTACATTTGGCTGAAAAAATAAAAAATAAAAAAATAAAAAAATCTATATTAAATATAGAATTTAAAAAACTTACAAATAAATACGCTTATTTTAATATATTAAACTTTGATGAACCACCATTGAATATAAAATATTTTCGAAAAGAAGTATCTAAAATATTAAAAGACAAAAAAATCTCTCCAGAACAAAAAATAAAAAAAATAAACAACCAATTTAATACAACAAAAATAAATTTTAAAAAAATTTTAAACGATATAAATAAAAATTCAAAACTATTTAAATTAATCAATACTTGTCATGAAATAGCTTATTACAGAGATCATCGTAATGATGTTAGAAGAGAGGGCTATTATTATGCAAGCAAATTATATATAGAAATTGCTAAACGATTAAAAATATCTTTATCTGATCTATTATTTTTATCTAGAAAAGAAATAAAAAAATCATTAAAAGAAAACAAAATTATAATCAAAAAAATTACTATTAACCAAAGAAAAAAATATTCTGCATTATATTTTGATAATAAAAAAATCCACTTTATATATGATAAAAACGAAATTACAAAATTGTTAAATTGTACAACGCCAAAAATATTATCTAAAAAATTACGTGGAATTCCAGCTAGTCCTGGCAAAATATTGGGAAAAATAAAAATTATAATTTCACCGATGAAAAATGGATCTAAACTAAAAATAGGTGATGTTTTGGCAACATCTATGACAAATATTGATTTTCTTCCTTTAATGTCAAAAGCTTCAGCAATTATAACCGATGAAGGAGGTCTCCTTTGTCATGCCGCGATCATATCTCGCGAAATGAAAAAACCTTGTATTGTCGGAACAAAAAATGCTACTCAAATATTTAAAGATGGAGACTTAGTTGAAGTAGACGCAAATAAAGGAATAGTTAAAAAAATAAATTTACCTATTTAAAACCATCCGGGGTTTGGGGTGAGACACTGAGCGCCCCTGCTAGACGCATATTAATTACAATTGACGTGATAGCGAATTGTTCACCCCAATCCCGAGTACTCGGGATTGTTATTTTTTTCTTACAAAAAGTAAAATATATTAATTCGGATATTAATAATTCACATTCCTACGAACTAATCCTGGATTCCCTCCTCCGCGGAAATGACAAAAAGAAGAGATTTTTTATTTCAGAACCTTGAAAGTTATAATACTATTTTTTTCTATCTAAACTACCTCACCCCAACCCTCTCCTGCAAAGGAGAGGGGACAAAAAACCTAACACCTAAAACCACCCTACTACCCACCCTAAAATACTACCATCCAAATATTAACTAATATTAAAGCAAATATAAACACAAAAATAAAATGTACAGAGATATCTCTGTACATTTAAACCCTATTAAAAATCCCTCTCCTGACTAGGAGAGGGGAAGAGTGAAGCGAAGGGGTGAGGTGTTTAAACCTTCCTACTCTTATCAATTAATTTCTGCTTATATCTTCTAATAGATCTAGCTAAATGATCTTTTACCTTGTCTATGGCTTTGTATAATTCTTTTTCAGTTTTCTCTACACGAAGAATCTCATTTGGCACTTGAAGATTTACTTCGCATCTAAATATTTCGCCACTATTCTGTCCACCAACACTCTTTCCTACTTCAACATCACAATTTATCACTTGAATACTACCAAGATATTTATCTAACATATCCATCTTCTCTTGAATATAACTCTTCAATTCACTTGTTAATTCTATCTTTGTAGCTTTTATTTTAATTTGCATAATATTTTAATTAATTATTAATTTATATTTTTATCCAATAATTTTATCAAATAACATCTTAAAAACATTTCCAAACCTTGCTACGTCCTTGAAAGTAACAACTAGCACCAAAAGCATAAGCAACATAAAGCCGATATTATGAATAGCGTTCTCTACTTCACGCTTTACTGGGGAACCTTTTATTTTTTCTATTATCAAAAATAATATTCTACCACCATCAAGAGCTGGAAATGGTAAAAAATTAATTATAGCTAAATTAATAGAAAGAAGAGCTGTAAACTGTAAGATATAAACAAAACCCATCCTAGCCATTTGGCCAGTAAGAGTTGCTATACCAACAGGACCTGCGATATCAGCACTGAGTCCCTGTCCTGTTATTAATCCCTTTATAAGCTCATAAAAAGCTACCAAAATAATCCAGAGTAAAATAAAAGTTGTTTTAAAACCTTCATAAATTGCCAGATACCAAGGATAACTAACAAGACCGATTTTGGTGATAGAAACACCTATTCCACCTTTTCCCGTATCTTCTCTGAACTCCGGAGTCACTTTTATCTGCATCTCCCCACCTTCTCTTAACACTAAATAATTAATTTCGTTATCAATATTATCGTGAGCATATTTTTGAATGTCTTCTACTTGAGCGAATTCGTTTCCATCTATATTTAAAATAACATCTCCTAGTTGAAAATTAGCATTAGCCGCCGGTGATTCTTTTATCACTTGTAATATCTGAACTTGTTCACTCTCGATTCGAGCTTTTGGACTCAAGTCATCAATAGACTGAGGCAGACCAATCATAAGACCAATAGAAATTAAAACCGCTGCTAATAGCACGTTCATCGTAACTCCAGCTGACATCACTATAGCTCTTTGCCAAATCGGCTTACTAAGTAAGCTATCTTTGTCGTCTTCGTCCTCACCATCTTCTCCTTTGATCTTCACAAATCCACCCAAGGGCAACCAATTAATTGAATAAATTGTATTAGGAGGATCTTTTACTTCTTTATTGCCACGCACCTGTATCCATTTACCTTTTTCGTCCCGATACATTCCCCAAACTCTTGGTGGAAATCCAAAACCAAATTCATCAGCCTTTACTCCAAATTTTGTAGCAGTCCAAAAATGTCCAAGCTCATGAACAAAAACCAAAATTGATAAAACTACTATAAAAGTTACTATAGTTAAAAACATTTTTTACATATTATGAACAAAAAATAATTTATAATTTTTAATTCGTAATTCTAAATTTATTAAACTGTCATTATGTCTTTTTCTTTATTGTCAGTAGTTTCTTTTAATGCGTTATTTTTACTACTAACCTCCTCATCTAATTCTTTCAAAAAATTAAACTTTTCATCTTCGGAAATTTGCTTTTCTTTTTCAGCGCTTTCAATCTCGTCTTTTATTTCATCTCGAACCTGCCTAATAGATATACGAGATTTTTCATGTTTTTCATTCAGTTTCTTTACTAACTCTTTTCTGTTTTCTTCAGTCATTTCAGGAACAGTAATTCTAATTTGATCACCCTCGTTTACCGCGCCAACTCCTAGATCCGCACTCGCAATAGCTTTTTCTATATCCTTGATAACACTTTTGTCCCACGGAGTTATAGTAATACTCCTGCCATCATTAACAGCAATACTAGCCATACCATTCAAAGGAGTTTTTGTTCCATAAGCCTCTACTTGCACCCCCTCAAGAATAGCGGGATTAGCTCGTCCAGTTCTTATGTTTACTATTTCTTTTTTGAAAAAATTAATTATTTTTTCAAATTCTCCTTGTTTATTTTGTAAATATTGATTCATATATTTATTTTAATTATTTAATAACAAATTCTTGTCATTCTGGAACGAAGCACTAGCGCAGTGATAGAATCTCTAGCAATTTAACAAATTAGATCCTACCGCTTCGCTCCAGGATGACAAATAGTGAAAAATTAATTTTAATTATTTTTTTAAGGTTCTAACACCCATATAGATAATATTTGGATCTTCATAATCTACCAACAATTTCCATCCAGCTCTAGTGGTTGGCAATTTCTTGGTAGCCCAACTCTCTCCTCCGTCAAGCGATCTATAGAAAGTAGAATTAGTTACATAATAAATCTCATCTGAATTATTTGGATTTACTGCCAAAGAATTTATCACCGTTTTAGTTTCTGGAGTAATTAAATTAATGCTCTTCCAAGTATCACCATAATCCGTTGTTTTCAAAAGACCGTAACCATTTGCCAAAAATACTTCACCAGAATCTGTTACTGGAATAACAATATCTTTAAATCTATTTGCCCTCCTAAATTCTTCCAAATTTTCTTTAAGACTTAACCAATTTTCTCCGCCATCTTTAGTTCGAAAAATTCCTTTATTCAAGGTAGCTGTAAAAATAATTCTACTATCACTTGGATTTATCACAATCTCTTTTACGTCATCGTCAAAGCGACCAATTGTCTGCCAATTACCTCCTCTATCAACACTTTTTATAATCTCTCCTCGACTTGTTCCTATATAGATTATACTTGTATCATAAGCATCAATAGCAATAGTATTAATTAAAACATTTATACTATTATCATTATATACTTGCTCCCATGTTCTATTACAATCAGTTGATTTAAGCAATTTATTTCCAATAGCTGTATATATTATACATTTCGAATCAGGATCAACGGCAACATTAGTAATAGTAATTTGCTTCAAAGGACTCGCGTGTCTCCAGCCAGCACCTTGATCATATGAATAAAAAAGACCATTACTAACACTGCCGAAATAAATGGCTTTATGGTCAGATGGATCAATGGCGATAGAAGACACATCTAACCCAGCAATACTTTTTGGACTTCCGCTAGTAGTTGGTATAAGAACCTTTCTCTGCCAATTATCACCCTTATTGTTTGTAAAATAAACACCTCCATTACTACCACTGCTATCTGATTTTAAACTTATTGAACAACCACTAAGAGCAAATACAGAGATTATTAATAAAAGAATCGAAAATTTAAATTTTTGCATATTTTTATAAATATTAAATAAGTATTAATGTTATTTGTAATTTATATATTAATAACAACACCTTCTATAACAAATTTAGGATTAACGTTGGCATTTAAATACTCTTTGCCTTTCTGAAAAATATTATAGACTCTAAGCACTCTATTTGGATTAAACGTCTCTTTTAATTTATAAATATCTTCTTCTATTATATTATGTTGTATCAAATTTGCCAAATCATAATTAAGAAGCAATAGATCCCTAATCACTCCTTGCCAAATATTTAGCAATAATTTTATTTTTTCAACCAATTCTTGACCTGAGATACTTTTACCAATTGAATTCCCCACTATCTCCAATCTTTCATTAATATCATTACTTTTCACTATATTCAAAAAAAATCTTATCTCATCTAAATATTGATTATAAAAATCCTGATCTTCAAAATATTTCACTGACATTGCCGGCTTGCCCAATGATAATCTGGATAATTTCTTAGCTCGACTTCGAGATGCCTTAAAATTATTTATTAGATGATCATATATAATATTTTTGTTTACTGGTCTAAATCTGATCACTTGACTGCGAGATATTATTGTTTTTGGCAAATACTCTTCATTATCAGTAATCATTATTATCATTACCTTACCTTTTGGCTCTTCTAGTGTTTTGAGTAAAGCATTCGATGCCTCTTTACTCAAGCTCTCAGCATTTTTTATAATTCCAATTTTATACCCTCCAAGAAAAGAACTAAGGTTTATTTTGTTAACAAAATCTCTAACTTGCTCAATAGAGATATTTTTCTTGTCTTTTTCTTTTTTGATAATGTGAAAATCACCATGAGGTATATCCAGGCCATCATCTTCTTTTTTAGTTCTATACAAATCTAATTTTTTGCAAGAATGACAAACCTCGCATGGCATTACGATATTTGACTTCTGATTACTTTGACATAATAATATCTTGGCTAAATGAATAGCTAAAGTAGTTTTTCCCAAATCTTTTGGACCCAAAAACAAATAAAAGCTTGATACGTTATCATTGGCTATACTTCTAGAAAAATATTTTATTATATTGTCGTTTCCTATAAACGGCCAATTTATTTTTATCTTTTCGGATACTTTATTCATGTTAAAATTATAACATTATAGTTATTAGCAATCAATATGCTATAAATAGCTAAAAACTTGATTTTTTGACCAAAAGATGGTAAATTAAACACAAATTTATCAATAATTTACATGAATATAAAAATTAAAAAATTTATTTTACTTATTGGAGATATTTTGATTTTATACACCTCTTTATATTTAACCCTTTTAATTAGATATCAAGGTATCCCATCTGAAGGATTGTGGAGTAACCATTTTGGTCCATTTTCTTTTATTTTTATTTTTTGGTTGATCATTTTTTATATTACCAATCTATACAATATTAACATCGCTGTTAATAATTCTCGCTTTTATCAGAAGCTCACTAAGACTCTAATTATCTCTGGACTTCTCTCAGCCGCTTACTTCTATTTAAACCCAAGTCTAAATATCGCACCGAAAAGAAACTTAATTATCTTCATCGTTGTCTTTGCTGTTTTATTTTCTATCTGGAGAAATTTATTTAACTACTTGATCAAAACGCACGCTCCAAAAATAAATATTGCATTTATTGGACACAATAAACAAGTAGAAGAGCTCATAACATTTTTAAAAGACAAGCCCCACTTAGGCTACTTTGTCTCTTTTGTGATAAATGAAGAAAATAAAAATATTTCTAGCTTGCCAATTTATGACAATATAAATGATCTAAAAAATTTAATATCTAAAAAAAATATCAATACCGTAGTTCTAGCTCAAGATCCTAGTGAATCAAATAATCTTCGTTCAATTCTGTTCGATTGTCTTTCACTTGGAACAAGCTTTGTTGGCTTGTCAAAATTCTACGAAGACATCACAGGCAAAATACCGGTGAACGTAATAAACAAAATGTGGTTTCTAGAAAACCTTAACGAAGGCAATAAAAAGTTTTTTGATTATCTAAAAAAAACATACGATTTTATTTTAGCTCTGGCGATATTTATAATAACTCTACCATTTTGGATTATAATTGGGCTAGCTTTAAAAATTGAAAATAAAGAATCAATATTTTTCATTCAAAAAAGAGTTGGCAAGAATGGAAAAATTTTTAGATTAATTAAATTTCGTACACAAAAAACTATCAAGAATAATCCTGACCCAGCAGAGCATAATGATTCTCGCACCACCAAGGTTGGTAATTTTATGAGAAAAACTAGAATTGATGAATTTACTCAAATGATAAATATACTAAAAGGTGAAATGAGTTTTGTAGGACCAAGACCAGAACGACCTGAGCTCGCCGAAACCCTAGAAAAACAAATACCATTCTTTAATGAGAGGACATTAGTAAAGCCTGGTATCACCGGCTGGGACCAAATATCTGGCGAGTATCACTCTCCAAACTACGAAGACACTATGAAAAAAATACAATACGATCTCTTTTATATAAAAAACAGATCAATTTATCTTGACCTGTCTATTATACTAAAAACTATAGCTACTATTTTATCTAAGGGAGGAATTTAATATTTTTAATTAATTCCAAAAAAAGGACAAAATATAAAAATTTTTGTCTTTTTTAAATTATTACATTGAAACCTATTGACACTTTTTGACACTTTGTTATAATTCATAATATGAAAAATACAAATGAAGAAATAAAGCAAAATGCCATATATACTACCCACGAAGCACAAGAAATTCTAAAGATTTCTAATAGCACCATCAAGCGCCTGCTTAAAAAAGGCTTAATTAAGGCTAATAAAGTAGGTGGTCAATATCGTATTCTCGGTAAAGAACTACTTCGATTAGTTTCACCTAAAGTAGAAAAAGAAGCCACTAAATCATATCTTAATATAAAAAAGAAGGTTATTAATAAAATAAACAAATGGTAGGCATTAGTCTAAAGTCTATAAAGTCTATAAAGTCTATAAAGTCTAAAGTCTATAAAGTCTAAAGTCTATAAAGTCTATAAAGTCTATAAAGTCCTTAAAGTCTAAAGTCCATAAAGTCTAAAGTTATCTTAATTTTATGAAAATTGAAAAATTTGAAGATATTATCGCCTGGCAAAAAGCCAAAACAATGACAATAGATATTTATAAAGAATTTTATAGATGTAAAGATTTTGGATTCAAAGATCAAATTCAAAGGGCGTCTGTGTCAATAATGAATAATATTGCAGAAGGATTTGAGCGAAAAAGCGATAAAGAATTTAAATATTTTCTTTTTATTGCCAAAGGCTCATGCGGAGAAGTAAGATCAATGCTGTATTTAGCACAAGCCCTAAATTACACAAATAATGAAAATTATAAAAATTTCAAT
>Ga0307992_1001145_pt1 | contig 15898 bp, 14 predicted proteins | sample EllFjometagen133_FD_203162 | JGI IMG/M metagenome (GOLD analysis project Ga0307992, IMG submission 203162) | Marine microbial communities from Ellis Fjord, Antarctic Ocean - #133 | ecosystem: Environmental > Aquatic > Marine > Unclassified | place: Southern Ocean | collected 2014-10-08
GTAATTAAAGTTCTCTTAATTTTAAAATAGTGTTTAAAGAGGTTATCTTTTTTAAATTCCTTGAAACATTTAACTCTATCTCTTTGTTATTTGATTTGTTTTTTTCTATAGGGGCTTGTTTCTTGATTAATCTTCCCACATAGTCTCTAATTGAGCTTTCAGTTAAATTTAACCTTTCTGCAAGCATTTTATAGGTAGAAAAGCCCTTTTCCTCGTCAAATTGATATATTGTAGAAAAGACTAACATCTCTTGATTGGTTAATCTTTTAAATTTTAGCCTAATTTGTTTCTTAATATTATCTAAAGATTCTATTATTTCTGCTGCAGAATCTATTGTGTTTAGATTGTCTTGTTGGGTTTTGGTGCTTTTTGTGTAATTTTGTGTCTGATTGTCTATGTGTCTGTCTGTCTGTCTGTCTGTCGAAGCCCCTTGATTTCCAGTGGAAATACCCATATTTTGGATGTTTAGAGGCTTAAAAGAGGGGTGATGTGTCGAAGACCCCTTAATTTCCGTTGGAACATTTGAGAGATGTGTCGAAGAGATATTCTCTTGAGATTTGCTTAAAAAAGCTAATTTTTCTTTAAAATTGTAAAGAATTTTATAAATATCTTCAAATCCTTCTTTAATATCTTTTATTTCTTCTTTTAAATTTCCAACCTCATTATTAAAAAAATTTAAATCTTCACCAAATTCGTCAAACATTCTTTTTAAGTTATTCATATATAAATATATTTATTTGCCTTAAAAAAGTTTAATGTCCTTTAATATACCTTTTCGGTTAGTCTTGTTTATAATAATTATATACTTTATTAGATAATTTCCAACGTGTTCTTCTAATATATTCCTTACCTTGAGGATTCTTTTTTATTTCCACCACAAACCCCTTTTGTTTTAAAATTAATAAAAGTTTCTTTGTGAATTCTTCATCTCTAGCCATTTCTAAAGCAATATGAGACGTAAATAAGGGTTTTGGGGACTGAGAATATAAATATGCAAGAATTTGCTCTGAAATTTTATTTTTCTTTTCTTGAGAAATTTTCATAAAAACAATAAAAAACTAGAATTTAAATACATTTTGGGAGGGTATTTTAGAAGATTATTCTTTTTTCTTTTCTTTATTTTCTTTATTTTCAAATTTTAAAGAAGGTAATTGGAAATGTGGTGGAAGATTCATTTCATCTTCTAACTGAATCGCTCTAATATTTGATTTTCTTAAAATTACATTAAAGACAAATAATTTGAACTTTTCAGAAAAATCTTTTTTCTTCCATTTTTTAATTATTTCTTTTGCATCTTTAGGATCTACTAAAACAATTAAATTTCCTTCAAAAGCTAATTCCGCTATTTTGGGTTCATAAAAAATACCGTATGAAAATTTTATTTCTATAGGTGTTTCTTTTGCCTTTAAAAAATCTGAAGAAATTTCTTTTAAATCTAAAACATTTATTGAAGTTTTCACTTGAGGAGGTTTTGTTAAACTCCCTTTTTTTTCTACTAATATTTTTGTAAAATTAAATCCTATGATTCTCATTTTATAATTATAAAGAATTTGGTTTTTTAAACATTTGGGTTGTGCACAAAAATTCAATTAGGGAGTGTATTATAGTTGTTTTATTGTAGATAAATTTATAAACAATTTAGTTTTAATTTAATCATGCAGACAGAAAAAAATCCTTTTACATCCTTGGTAGGAAAAATGATTGTTACTAAAGAAGGTAAAAGATTAGGATTCATAAAAGATATTACTTTTGAGACAAAATCTGGAGAATTAATTAATCTTGTTATAAAAGATTCTACAATTTATACTAAGAATCTTAATTTAGAAAGAACTTCTTCAAATGAATATTTAATCCCTTATAGTGCTATAATTGCAATTGGAGATTTTATTATAGTATCTGAAGAAGATTTAATTTAGTTTTTATAAAAGGTGGGAGACCCCCCCTTTGATTTCTTATGGAAATGTTTTTGTTGTTGTTTTTTGTTTTTATATTTATAATTTTCATTTAAAAAATTTTGTATAGTGTAGTATATATAATATATATATATATATTATATTATATATTATATATAATAAATAAAATTATTATTTTGTTATAAAAGAAATTATATTTTTATTATAAAAGAAATCATATTTTTACTTAGAGTTTATTTATCAATTTTAAAAAAATTATTGTTTTTAATTAGTTATTTTTTAAAATAAGAATTTCCACATGAAATTTAGGTGTCTTTCTTTTTTAGTAGTTATAACTATTTATATAATAAATTCATTTTTTCTCGTTGAGAATTTAAAATTAAATTCCATTTCCACTGGAAATAAAAGTGGGTGGGGGTAATAAAAAAATGAAAGAAGAATTAGATAAAATTTTTGAGTCTTTTGATAAAAATATCATCTTTAAAGATAAAAGTTTATTACAAATAAATTATACTCCCGAATTAATACATCATAGAGATGAACAAATAAAGCAAATTGCATCTATTTTGGCACCAGTTTTAAGAGGGGAAAAAACAAGTAATCTTTTTTTATATGGAAAAACTGGAACTGGAAAGACTTTATCTATAAAATATGTAAGAGATGCTCTTTTTAAGAGATTTAAAAAAGATATGAAATTTGATTTAAGGATAGAATATCTTAATTGTAAACTTAAAAAAGTTTCAGATACAGAATATAGAATTTTAGCAGAATTAATTAAAAAATTAGGGGGAGAAGTGCATGCAACAGGTTTACCTACTCAAGCAGTTTATAATAAATTCATTGAATTAATAGATTCTAAAGAACAATTAGTAGTATTAATTTTAGATGAAATTGATCAAACAATAAAAAAAATATCTAATAATTTTTTATATAATTTAACAAGACTTAATTCTGAACTTTCAAAGTCTCAAATTTGTCTTATTGGTATTAGTAATGATTTAACCTTTTTAGATGAAATTGATCCAAGAGTTAGAAGTTCTTTATCTGAGGAAGAAATTGTTTTTCCGCCCTATAATGCCTTGCAAATTCAAGATATTTTAAATAAGAGGGCAGAAAACGCATTTAAATCAAAAGTTTTGTCTGAAGGGGTTGTTGCGAAGTGTGCGGCATATGCTGCAAGAGAACATGGCGATGCTAGAAGAGCTTTAGATCTTTTGAGGGTTGCAGGAGAATTAGCTGAAAGACAAAGTTCTAAAAAAGTGAATTTAAAACATATAGATGATGCAAATAGTAAAATTGAAAGGGATAAAATAATAGATGTTGTTAAATCTGAACCCAAACAATTTCAATATGTATTACATTCTATAATAAGTTTAGCTGAAAATAAAAATGAAAATTTTTTCACGGGAGATATTTATAATCATTATCAAAAAATTTGTCAAAAAAATAAATCAGAGATTTTAACTCAAAGAAGAGTTAGTGACATTATTCAAGAGTTTGATATGTTGGGCATAATAAATGTAAGAGTAATTTCAAAAGGCAGGGGTGGAAGGATGAGAGAAGTAAAATTAGCCATATCTAATGATATTTTAGAAAAAGTAAAGGAGATTGTTAAAAATTCAATTGATTATATTTAAAATTAATATTAAAAATGTTAAAAAAAGAAATTTTGAAAATTTGTATAGAAAAAAGTGTATTATTAGATAATGATCTTTTAGAAGCATTTAGTGAGGTTGAGAGTTTAGATACTATTAAATTAGTTATAGAAAAAATAAAAAATCAAACCCAAAAAAGATTTATTACAAAAGAGGTTTTTAATTCAAATAAAGAAATTTTAGATAATTTTCTTAAAGGATCCGATGAAAAGAGAAATGTTTTAAAAAAATTAAAAATTAAATTAGGTTTAAATTTAGAAATATCCACCACTATTTGTGATTGTAAAGAAGTTCATGAAAATTTGGGAAAAGTAAAGGTGTCTTCTTCTTTTCCTACTTTTCCAAAATCCCTTGAAGTTAAAGATTTTGTAAAACATTTTAGAGGGAGATTTAGTAATTTGAGAGAGATCATTGAAACAAACCCCAAATTAAAGAATTTAGTGTCAATAAATAAAATAGGAGGAAATAAAGGCCATTTTTCTATTATAGGAATAGTTTTTGATAAAAAAATAAGTAAAAATAAAAATATTATTTTGGAAGTTGAAGATTTAACAGGTAGAATAAAACTTCTTATTAATAATTCAAATAAAGAGCTTTATGAAAAAGCCCAAGATATTGTTTTAGATTCTGTTTTAGGATTTAATTGTACTGGAACGGGAAATTTTCTTTTTGTCAATGAATTTGTTTTTCCAGGAATAAATGTTGATATTAGAAAAAAAGCAATTTTAGATGAATCTGCTTTGTTTATTGGAGATCTTCATTATGGAAGTAAAAATTTCCTAAAAAAAGAATTTTTGAATTTTATAAAATATCTTAATGAAGATTCATTAGAGAATATTGAATCTAAAAAAATAAAATATTTGTTTATTGTGGGAGATGTTGTTACAGGCGTAGGAAATTATCCTAATCAAGAAAGGGATTTGGAAATTGATAATTTAGAGAAACAATTTGAAGGCCTTGCTAATTTATTAGGAAAAATAAGAAAAGATATTAAAATCATAATTTGTCCAGGAAATCATGATGGAGTTAGGTTAATGGAACCTCAACCAATATTTTCTGAGAAATATGCTTGGCCACTGCACGATTTAGAAAATGTTATTTTGGTTGAAAATCCTTCTAAAATAAATATTGGTTCTAGTGAGGGTTTTGAAGGGTTTGATGTTTTAATGTATCATGGTTTTTCTTTTCCTTATTATGCTAACAATGTTTCTTCTTTAATTGCAGAAGATTCTATGAATCATCCTGAAAAGATTATGAAATATCTTTTAATGAATCGACATTTGGCACCTTCACACAATTCTGTACAATCTTATCCTTGTGAGAAAGATGCTCATTTTATTAATAAAGCCCCAGATATTTTTCTTGCAGGGCACACTCATAAAAGTGGAATTTTTTATTATAATAATATTTTAATTATTTCTGTTTCTACTTGGGAAACTATGACTTCTTATCAAGAAAAATTTGGAAATAAACCAGATCTTTGCAAAGTTCCTATGATTAATTTGAAAACAAGGCAAGTTAAGGTTTTGGATTTTGAGAGTTCAGGAACTGAAAACAAAAAAGAAATTATTGCTGAGGTGAGAGAATGAAAATTGGGATAGATTTGAATGATGTGTTAATTGAAACATTTGCAGCAGTAGCAAAATATCATAATAGTAAGTTTGGTACTTCTTATGAGGTAAAAGACATTACAAATTATTTTGTTTGGAAAGGGGGATTATTTAAAAATAAAGAAGAAGCAATATCTGAGATTATTTCTTTTCAAGAATCTGAGGTTGTTACTGAAATGGTTTTGTGCGAGGGTGTTTTAGAAGCTTTAGATAATTCATCTAAGAAAAATGAATTAATTATAATAACTTCAAGGCATGATGTTTTAAAAGATAAAACTCAAGAACTGTTAGAAAGCCATTTTAAAAATTTTAACTTTTCTGTAAGATATTCTGGGAATCTTCATAGGAATAAAAAATGTAAAGCAGATCTTTGTTTAGAAGAAGGTTGTGAAATTATGATTGAGGATAGACATGAGACTGCTTTAGAATGTGCAAAAAAAGGTGTTAAAGCAATTCTTTTAGATAAACCTTGGAATCAAGAAGAAAAAACCCATGAAAATTTAATTAGAGTTAAAAATTGGAAAGAAGCCTTAGAAAAAATAAAGGAGATTGAAAATGAAAACTGAACAATATTTTACAAATTTAAGAAATCAAGTAGATGATATTTATGGACTTGCTCAAAAAGCAAGGGCAAAAGGATATGACCCCGTCGATGAAGTGGAAATTCCTTTAGCAATGTCTATGGCTGAAAAAGTTGTTGGGATTATTTCAACAATGTATCCTCAAATGCAAGGTTCAGGAATTGCAGAAAGGATTTTAGAATTAGAAGAAGAATATGGGAAATTAGATTCTACAATTTCTTTTAAAATTGCAGAGGAAGTTGCAGAACAAAAATTTTGCAAATTTGCAAATTTAACTGAAGCAATTGAAGGAGGAATAAGAATTGGGTTTGGATATCAAACTATTGGGGTTGTTTCAAGTCCTTTGGAAGGGTTTACTGGAATAAAAATAAGAAATACTAAGGATGGAAAAGAATATCTTGAAGCTAGTTTTTCAGGACCAATTAGAAGTGCAGGAACCACTGCAAGTGTTGTTTGTTTGATGGTAATAGATTTTTTAAGGGAAAAATTTGGTTTTGCAAAATATGATCCTACTGAAGATGAAATTAAGCGTGTTTGGGCAGAGTTAGAGCATTTTCATGATAGGGTTGCCAATTTACAAGGGATGCCTACTGAAATAGAAGCATTATATTTGGCAGAAAGGATTCCAATTCAGGTTGCAGGAGAACCTTCTGAAAAAATAGAAGTTCCAAATTATAAAAATTTAGAGAGAGTAGATACAGATTTTTTAAGGAGTGGATTTTGTTTAATTTTGGCAGAAGGTTTGGCTCAGAAAGCAAAGAAAGGTTTTCGTTTATATAATCATGCTAAAAAAAATGGAATTAAAATGACTGGTTTTGATTGGATTGAGGGGTATTTGGATTTACAAGAAAAAGTAAGTAAAGGTAAAGCAAAAACAATAGATTCTGTTCCCCCATATATAAGGGATTTGGTTGCAGGTAGGCCTATTTTTGGTCACCCTTCAGAGTCTGGTTCTTTTAGATTTAGATATGGAAGAGGAAGAAATTCTGGTTTTAGTGCTGCAGCAGTACATCCTGCCACTATGGCAATTACAGATGGATTTATTGCAATTGGAACTCAATTGAAAATAGAAAAACCCACTAAAGGATGTGCAGTTACTTCATGTGATAAAATTGAAGGACCAATTGTTAAATTAAAAAATGGGAGTGTGAGGCAATTATTTTTAAGAGAAGATGCAAAAAAAATATATGATGATGTTGAAGAAATAATTTATCTTGGAGATATTTTATTTCCTTTTAGTGATGTTATAAATAGAAATGCTAATCTTGTTTTGCCCGGATATGTTGAAGAGTGGTGGAATTTAGAACGTATAGAAAAAGATAAATCTCTTCAAAAAGATTTTGATTATTTTAATGTTTCTTTAGAAGATGCAATTAAATTAAGCAAATATCACAAACTTCCTTTACACCCCAAACATATTTATTATTGGACTGAAATTTCTAAAGGGCAATTTGAAAATTTATTAAAATGGCTGAGATTTTCTAAGATTGATGAAAAAATAATTCTCCCGTTTACTAAACAAGATCAAGAAGAATTTGCTTTTGGAAAAAGGGCTTTGGAGCTTTTAGGAATTCCACATGAAGTAACTATAGAAAATATTGTTATTAATAAAAATCATAGTAAATCTTTAATGGTTAACTTGGGCTTTGATTTAGATATTTTTGAAGAAAAACAATTATTAGTTGATTTAATTGATATCTCTAAATTTAAATTTAAAGAATTTGAAAATGTTTTAGATTTGATTAATTCTGTATCTAAGTTTGAGATAAAAAATAAGGCAGGGGACTTTATTGGTTCGAGAATGGGTCGGCCTGAAAAAGCAAAGGTTAGAAAATTAACTGGTAGTCCAAATGTTTTGTTTCCTGTTGGAAATGAAGGAGGAAGATTAAGAAGTGTGCAAGCTGCTTGTGAAGTTGGAAATGTGAGGGGCCAATTTCCAATTAATTATTGTGAATCTTGCAAAAAAGAGACTATTTTTAAGAAATGTGAATCTTGCGGGGGCAAAACAAAAGAAAAATATTATTATTATGATCTCAAAGAAACTTCTTTTGATAAAAATTTAAAATTCTCAAGTGTTGAAGGAAAACCTACAATGTTTCAAAAGATAGATATTACACATTATTTAGAAGAAGCAAGGACAAAATTAAAAATATTAAGACAAGATATGCCCCTTTTAATTAAAGGGATTAGAGGAATGTCTTCTAATTCTAAGATTCCGGAAAATCTTGTTAAAGGTATTTTAAGAGCAAAATATGGGCTTCAAGTAAATAAAGATGGAACAATTAGAATGGATGCTACAGAATTACCTTTAACCCAATTTAAACCAAAAGAAATTCAAACTAGTGTGACTAAATTAATTGAGTTAGGATATGATCAAGATATTTATGGGAAAAAATTAGAGAATGATAATCAAATTTTAGAATTAATGCCTCATGATATCTTAATTCCAAGTTCTGGAGATAATCCTGAAGAAAAAGGGGAGGATGTTTTTTTAAAAATTTGCAAATTTATTGATGAACTTTTAGAAAAATTTTATGATTTAAAACCTTATTATAATGCAAAAACAAAAGAAGATTTAATTGGAAAGTTAGGAGTTTGTATGGCTCCACATAATTGTGCAGGGGTGATTTGTAGATTTATTGGATTTTCAAATACTCTGGGATTAATGGCTTCCCCATATATGCATGCTGCTATTAGAAGAGATTGTTTTCATAAAGACACTTATGTACCAATTAAAGAAAAAAATAGTTGGAAAATAATAAAGATTGCAGAAATAGTTAATAAAATAAATCCAGATCAGGTTGTTGATTGTTGGGGTACAAAGGAAAAAGAAGTAAAGGACTTTAGTGCAATTGGAGTTCTCAATAAAGGGGTTGGAGAGATTGAGGTTAAAAATTTCTCAAAACACACAAAAAATAAATTTTATGAGATTCAAACAAGCTTAGGCAAGAAAATAAAAGTTACAGAGAATCACAAATTTTTTATTGATGGAAAATTTATAGAGGCTAAAAACTTAAGTCTTGGAGATAGGGTGCCTTTGCCATATAAAATAAATATTTTTCCAGAAGATAAGAAAGAAATAAATCTTTTAAAAAGTTTGAAAGATGAAAAAATAATGGTTAGGGAAATAAACAATTCCCTTTTTGAATTAAAAGAACTTGAAATTGAAAAAATTCTAAAAAAATTAAATATCTCAAAAAAACAATTTGCAAATTATAAAAGAAGAGATAGTTATCCGGCAAATTTTGTTTTAAGTTTAAAAAATTCACTCCAAAAAAGAATTTTTTGTGTTGGAAAGTTAGCCCTAAAAAGAGATAATGTTTCTGTACCAATTAAAATTAATTTAACTAATGAGTTATTAGAAGTTATTGGACTTTATGTTGCAGAAGGTTATTCTCGAAGCATTATATCTAAAAAAGGATTAAATCAAGTTTATATTTCTTCTAGTAATAAGAAAATAAGAAATTTTATTAAAAAAACTATTAAAAATTCTTTTGGGTTGGTTCCAAGTGAAAATAAACAAGACAGGGTTACGTTTTCATCTAAACTATTATATTCTTTTTTTATACAATTTTTAGGTTGTGGTTCAATTGCAAAAGAAAAAAGAATTCCTTCTCTCTTTTTGAATTTGCCCTTGAATAAATTAGCATGTGTTTTGAGAGGCTATTTTGAAGGAGACGGAAGCGTATCAAAAGGAGATATTAGGGTTTGTTGTGACACTATAAGCGAGGGGCTTTTAGTAGACCTTGAATTTGTTTTAGCTCGTTTTGGAATTTTTGCAAAAAGATATTTTTATAAGAAAAAGCCTGGACCAAAGCTTAGGGATTTTTATTTAAGAAAAAATAAAGAAGTTCCCTTTTTTGGAATAACTAAATTAATTATTGGATCAGATTTTTTAGACAATTTTTTTAAAATAGGTTTTTTATCAGATAAAAAGAAGAATATTTTAAATTTACATAAAAATCGTAAATTCAAGGGGATGAGAATTGAAAAAGATAATTTGTTTGTTTATGATCCTATTATTTGTATTAAAGAGCTTGGAAAAGAAGAAAGCTATTCTTTAAATGTTAAATCAAAAGACCATCTTGTTATGGCAAATTCAATTATTTCAAAAAATTGTGATGGAGATGAAGCTGCAATTATGTTATTGGGAGATGTTTTATTGAATTTTTCTAGAAAATTTTTACCTGGACATAGGGGTGGAACTCAAGATGCGCCTTTGGTTTTAAATGCTAAAATTGATGCGGGAGAAGTTGATGATCAAATTTTAGACTTTGAAGCTGTTAAAAATTATCCTTTAGAATTGTATAAATTATCCGAACAAAGAAAACATTCTTCTGAAGTAGAAGTTTATTGCGTTAGAGATATTTTAAAACAAGGAAAAAATCCTTTTGAGAATCTTTGGTTTACTCACGACACAGAAGATTTTAATGAAGGGGTTCATTGTTCCTCATATAAATCTTTGGGAATGATGCAAGAAAAAGTAGAACATCAAATGGCTTTGGTTGAAAAAATTAGGGCAGTGGATACAAGTGATACTGCTCGGCTAATTATTGAAAGACATTTTATGAGAGATTTGAAAGGTAATTTAAGAAGTTTTTCTACTCAAACTTTTAGGTGTGTTGGTTGCAATGAAATTGTGAGAAGGCCCCCTCTTAAAGGAGTTTGTTTAAAATGTGGAGGAAAATTAATATTTACAATTCATGAAGGGGGAATTAGAAAGTACCTTGAACCTGCATTAAATTTAGCTAAAAAATATAATTTATCTACTTATCTTAGACAGAGTTTAGATTTAGTTAAAGAATATATTGATTCTATTTTTGGACGAGAAAAAGAAAAGCAAGAAAAATTAGTTGAATGGTTTTAGAGGGTTAAATAAAAAATAATAACTGGCAATAATAGGCAGCCCATCATATTTGTTCTACGAACCCCTGTTGAAATACAATAAAGCCCTGTAATAGTAGAGATAATCAAAATCAATAAACCTTTCCAGCTTGAAAGAATTAATACTAAAATTGTTAGAAAAGCTAAAGTGATTGATGAAAGAAGAGGATAATTAATCTTTTGTATTTTATTTGAAAACCATGAAGCTATTTTTTTTGTTAAGAAAAAAGAAACAATCCCTGAAATTAAGATTACTATGATAATTAGGAAAAGGGTATTGTTTGAAAAATTTCCAAGGATTTCTTTTACTGCAACTGCTGCGCCTGTTCTTGTTTTTGAGATTGCAAATAAAGATAAAAATGAAAAACCCATAACTAAAGTATTTGTTGCTCCCAATAATATTAAAAATCCTTTTTTATTTTGTCTTGCAATTAAATTTCCAATCACTGCTGCTTGCCCGCTTCCTAATCCAGGTAAAAAACTACATAAGGGGGATGCACAGATTGCTCCCATAAGGGGTTTTTTTAATTTTATTTCAGGTTTAGTTTGAATTTGTTTTGGAATCTTTATTTTATTTTTTATACTTAAGATTAGAGTGGAGGAACCAAACAACCCAGTCAGTAAAGGGAGAAGAGGTTGATTTAATTCTAAGGGATTTAAAACAAGATATCCTAAAAATCCTGTTAAACCAAAAACAACAAGAGCCATTTTTTTATTTTTCTCTAAAAATATTAAAAATATTGAAGTTGCGATTAAAAGATAAGGTATAATTGTTTTTATTTCTTCATAAAAAAATTTAATTAGGTGTACTGAAGGAAAAGAGATGATCGTTAAGACAATTATTGCTGCTAAGCTTCCGTAGGCAGTTAAAATTACTGCTTGATAGCCTTGGCCTTTTTTTAAGAGTTGATGCCCTGGAAGAATTGCAAGTTCAGTGTCTGTATCTGGACAACCAAGAAAAATAGATGGAATAAAATCTATGAAGGTATGTGTGATTGCCATAGCAACAATAAATACTACTAAATATGTTGAAGGGATTTTTAGTAAAATTCCTGTTGATAAAGATACTAAAAAAGCACCAATAAGATTAATATGTATTCCTGGAAGAAGGCCGGTAATTGTTCCAGCTAAAATTCCGAGTAAGATTGCTAATAAGATTTCAATTAGCATGCTTTAAGAAAGATTTAATAATTAATAATCTTTTGTGTAGGGCATGGTTGTAAAAAAAATTGAATTAATTAAGAGAAATACAGGGGAGATAATTGGTGAAGACAAAATTCCCGGTTTTATGAAAAAAGGAGTTGTTTATTGCGGGTATGAATGTTCAGGAGAGATTCATTTAGGGCATTTGGTAACAATTTTAAAACTTTTAGATTTGCAAAGAGCGGGAATTAAGGTAAAAATTCTTTTAGCAGATTGGCATACTTGGTTAAATAAAAAAGGAGATTGGAATTTTGTAAACAATCAAGTTAAACAATGGGAAAAAGGATTCAAGTCTGTAGGATTAGATGCAGAAATTGTCAAGGGAACTTCTTTTCAAAAAAGTCCAGAGTATTTTGAAGATGTTTTGAAATTAGCATTAAAAACAACTGTGAATAGGGGAGTTAGATCTATGCAGCAAGTTGCAAGAGACATTAATGACGCTAAAATTTCCCAAATAATATATCCTTTAATGCAAATTGAAGATGTTAAAAAATTAAAAGTTAATTTTGTGGTGTGTGGTTCTGATCAAAGGAAAATTTATATGCTTGGAACAGAACTTGCAAAAGAAATTGATTTGCAGGACGTTGTTTATTTGTTTACGCCTTTAATTCCTGGGCTAAAAGGACCTGGAACTAAAATGTCTAGTTCTATTTTAGATAGTTTTATTTCGATTAGAGATACAAAAGAAGAAATCAAGAAAAAAATGAATAAAGCATATTGCATTGTTGGGGATATTGAGAATAATCCTGTTTTATCTATTGCCCGTTTAGTGGTTTTTCCTAAATTTGAAAAAATTGAAATTTCTCGTTCTGAAAAGTATGGTGGAAATTTGAAGTTTGAGAATTATGAGGAACTTGAAAAAGTATTTGAGGCTGGAAAAGTGCATGCTTTGGATTTGAAGAATACTCTTTCAGAATATTTAGAGGAATTGATTGCCCCGATAAGGAAGAAGTGGAAGTGACTACCGCGTTTTAAATTCAATAACATCTAAATCTTTTAATTTATGTTGAAGCCCCACTTTTTGTCCACCAAATTTTGATGAAGGCCCCCAGATTTTTGTTTCTGTTACTTTTCGACTAAGGCTTTTAAGAATTTTTTCAATAACGTCTTTTATTGTTGCATTGGGTTTCATAATCATTGGTTTTTTTGACTTCTCTTTTTTTGGTTCTTTAGTGAATACTCTTATTATGTCAAATGAATTGAAGATTTTCTTTTTTAATTCTAATAAATTATTATCTTGGATTTCTTTTATTGAAGATATTAACATAAAATTATATTTTTTTGATTGAAGATTTGCAGAAACTTTTCTTTTTTCTTGAGATGAGAGCAAATCCCTCTTATTAAACACAATTATTCTTTTTGCTTTTGTTTTTGGCAATTTGTCTTCGATGAATTTTAAATCCTTTAAATTATCTATTAAAATTAAAATAGTGTCTGTAGTATGTGTAAGATTTTTGTTAAAGTGTTCCCCTTCTATTGCAGGGATTTCTATTAGTTGTACTGCTGTTCCCAAATAATTCATCATTCCAATTGTTGACTCAATTGTTGTAAATTTATTTTTTGAAATTCTTGGATTTGCATTTGTCAATACTTTTAGTAGGGAGGACTTTCCAGAATTTGTTTTTCCAATTATTAATGCTTGCATGTCTTCTTTTTTTATTCCTTTAAAAGAAGACTTTCCTGATCTTTTCTTTTTTTCAGCGTCTTGTTTTAGTTTTTTTAATCTTGTTTTTAAGTTGGCTAAGAGGTTTTCAGAAGATTTGTGCTTTGGTGCTAAAACAATCATTTTTTTTAGAAGTTTTATTTTCTCTTCTGTTGTTTGTGCTTGTTCATATTCTACTTGTGCTCTTTCAAAGTGGGGCGAAGCATTAATTGGCATTTTTTATTTTCCAGATGTATCTTTTTCCATTTCTTTGTTTAATTATTTTTCCCATCTTTTCTAATTGGTGTAGGTGGGTTAGAACAACGTCTGTTCCTGTGTTTGTTATGAATTGAAGATTTGTTGTGGTGGAATTTGGATTTTTTTTAAGATATTTTAATATTTTTTCTTTGGGTTTTTTTAATCTATGTTTATGGCCCAAATTTACATAATTTTTTGATCTTTTTGCATGAAATTTTATGCATTTTTCTTTGTGTGCGTTTATTAAGGGGCCAGCAAGATGGTGAATTTCTTGTAAGCCCACTATATTTATTCTAAATTCGAATTGGGGAGAGGCATTTATTCCTCTTTTTTGGCTATTTAAGATACTTACGGGGGATAGTTCTTTATTATTTGTCCATTTCCATTTTTTGGCCACTTTTAACATGAATATTAGAAAATCTTTATATTTTTCACTCATGCATAAAGAAAGCCTCCCATTTTGCAATCCTCTAAATTCTAAATCCATGCTTACGATAAAAGCACCTGCAGCTAAAACTTTGTTTGTCAATAATCTTTTTAAATAAAATCTGTTTTTATTTATGTCAATTTTTTTATACTGCTTTAAACGATTGATTCTTTTTAGAGAGGTTTCCCAAGAATATTTGTTTGGTATTTTTCCTATTTCTGCTAAAATATAATTTATCCACATTGGAGAGAAAAAAATCTTGTCTTGGCCATCATAATTTTCTTTTCTTGGTTTGTCAAATGTTTTTCCGAGTAAAGGAATTTTCTTTTTATCTTGCCAATATTTAGTTATCTCGAAAAATTTTCCCACAAATTTGGGATCTTTCATTTTTAATCTTAAAGAGTGAAAGCACAAATATCTATAGGTTTTGTTTTTGTATCTTTTTACTTGAATATATTCAGTAGGTTTAGACATTTCTTCTATCAAAAGAATTGAGGACATTAGACAATAGGTTGTCCAATTTCTTTTCATTTCCGAATATATTCCCATCTAATAATAAATTTTTTCTATTATTTATATGTTTTGGTGCATTTTATTTAAAACAACTTTCTTTAATAAAATTATGGACACTGAAATCTATAATAAGATAACTAAAAGGAAGCAATTTTCTCAACTTTGTAAAATTGATGTTGAAATGGCGTGGAAACATTTTGAGAATAGACAAACTTCAACAGAAGATAAAATTAAATTGACAAGAAATTTGCTAGGAAAATCTTTTGCAATGTTTACTAGTAAAAGATTTTTAAAATCTAAGTTTTTCGAGGCTGAATGGATTTTAAAAAGACATTCTTCAACATCTGAACGTTTTGAATTTTATCCTGAAATTTATTCTAAAATTTTTTTAAGAATTAAAGAAAAAGCAATTGTCTTTGATTTGGGTGCAGGAGTAAATGGTTTTAGTTATTCTTATTTTCCAAAAGGTTTTTCTTATGTGGGAATAGAATCCTTGGGACAATTGGTAAAATCAATGAACTTGTATTTTGAAAAAAAGAAATTTAAAAATGCAAAGGCAATGCATTTTAGTTTATTTGAATTGCAAAAAATAAAAAAATTAATAAAAAAAGAAAAAGGCAAAAAGATTATTTTTTTGTTTAAAGTTTTAGATTCTTTAGAAATGCTTGAAAAAGGTTATTCAAAAATCTTTTTAGAAGAAATTGTTAATCTTGCAGATAAAGTTGCAATTAGTTTTGCCACAAGAAGTTTAATTAAAAAAACAAAATTCAAAGTTAACCGTAAATGGCTTTTTAATCTTATTTCTCTGAAATTCAAATTAATAGATCAATTTGAGATTGGAAATGAAAAATATATAATTTTCTCTAAAAAGTAACTTTTTTAATTGAGCTTTTCCTTAATTCTTTATGGGAGAAATGCATCCAGAATTACAAGAAGATTTAAATGAATCTGCTATTGAAGAAAGAAATCTTTTGATAAAACAAAAACAGCATGTATTTGAGAAAAATCAAATCCAAGAAAATAAAGAAAATTTAAAAGAAAAGCCTCCTAAAACTTTCAAAAGTTATGTTCCTTGGATTGTGGCCGGGGCAGTTTTAATATTTTTAGTTTTTTTAATATTCATTTTTGATTTAATTTAAAAAGATTTTTAGATAGTTATCTTTATATATTTCTTTTTAGTTTTTTTGATATGAAAGAAAATTTTAAAAGAAA
>Ga0307992_1001147_pt1 | contig 15896 bp, 23 predicted proteins | sample EllFjometagen133_FD_203162 | JGI IMG/M metagenome (GOLD analysis project Ga0307992, IMG submission 203162) | Marine microbial communities from Ellis Fjord, Antarctic Ocean - #133 | ecosystem: Environmental > Aquatic > Marine > Unclassified | place: Southern Ocean | collected 2014-10-08
AATATATTCTGAAAATGGATTAGTAACCGAGATAGTTTCCTAAACTATTAACCGTAATTGGAAGTTGAAAATGTGAGTTCGACTCTCACCTAATTCACAAAAGGCTCTGGGTCCGTGCCTTTAAGAGGATGAATAACTCAGGACCCTCATGGGGTAGAAGCTTAATTTGGCTAAGCACCGCACTTGCAATGCGGAGATTGTGCGGGTTCGATGCCCGTCTATTCCACGTTGATTATCAAACACTTATAAAATGGGGCATTAGTTCAATTGGCTAGAATAGAGGTCCTGCAAACCTCAGATTTCGGATCATTCCCGAAATGCTCCACTGGTTATAAATTGGTTATGCCGAAATCATATAGTTGGCTATTATGCTTGTGTGGTATACAAGAAACAGGAGTTCGATTCTCCTTTTTGGCTCAAAATGGAAGTAGTTCTTGTCTTGTTTTGATACAAGGTATCGGTTGAAACCGAGGGTAATATCGGAATAAAGATTCGCAATCTAAATGGATTCAAATTCCATCACTTCCACAAAATTTAAATATAAGTTCTAAATTATGGAGGATACTCCCTAAACAGGCTGAGTCCTTAAAACGCCAATCCAATAATTTAGATTAAAATGCGAGTGACGCATGAATGGTGGTGCACCAGGTTGCCAATCTGGAATAGAGTCGGTTCGATCCCGATCACTCGCTCAGTTATTTATTTTAATGTTACTTACCGCATTTTATAATCGCTCATTTTTTATATATAAAAGAAAAGTTAATTATGAAATGGACAAAAGATAAAGATGAAATAGTAATTACATCTATAAAAGAAGGTAAAAATTACAATGAAATTTCTATTAAATTAAATATTTCACCAAACGCAGTAAGATCAAGATGTTTTAGATTAGGTATAAAGATTTATAACTATAATACTATTAAAACTCAAATATGTAAATATTGTGGTAAAAAAATAAAAGATAAAAGAGAAAGAAAATTCTGTAGTCAAAAATGTTCTGCTATCTATAATAACAAAAATAAAACAAAAAGACCAAATGGTATTTGTTTAAATTGTGGAAAAGAAAGAAAAAGGAATAGTTATAAATATTGTTCAAATGAATGTCAATTTGAATATCAATATAAAGAATATATTAAACGATGGAAAAATGGTGAAGAAAATGGTATGAGTGGACCTGATAATATATCAGCACATATTAGAAATTATATGTTTAATAAACATGACAATAAATGTTCTAAGTGTGAATGGAGTATTGTAAATGAGTATACTAATAAGATTCCTTTGGAAATTGATCATATAGACGGAGATCACACAAATAACAAAGAAAAAAATTTAAGATTATTGTGTCCAAATTGTCATTCATTAACAAGTAATTATGGCTCAAGAAATAAAGGTAAAGGTAGAGAATATAGAAGATTAAAAAGAAAAAATACCCCGATGGTGTAATTTGTGCAACATCCTTGCGTTACATGCAAGAGACGAGAAGTTTATCCAGGTTCGAATCCTGGTCGGGGTACAAAACGCACTTGTCGCTTAGTTGGTCTTAAAGCGCATGGTTTACATCCATGATATCGTAGGTTCGACTCCTACCAAGTGTACAATTTAATTTAAAGTTTTTTATATATAGTTAATGATTACCAAATTCAAATTATATGAAACGGATTCATTTGAGATTTTAGACAAATCTCCAGGTGAGATAATAAAGTATGTTGGGGATGACACATCTGGATTTAATAGTAGGGAAGATGCTATCGAAGAAGTTGAATATTTACTAGAAGCAGATTTTCCTAATGGTTTTAGAAACTTTCCAGATAAAGTTATTTTATATAGACTTTTATTATTAGATAACGGTGAAAGTATTAACGAAGATGAATTAGGTGAACATTTTACATCAGAGTCTAATTTAGACATTGGATTTTTAGAAAAAATTGGGATATGGGAGAATTGGTCAGATGATACAAAATTATGGTTATTAACTTGTGAAACAGAAAAGCGTAATATAGATATTGTTAGAACAATAGGTAATAGATTATTATTTCCAAGGGAGAATGAATTCACATTACTTAATAGTAGTAAAATTAATATTATCAACAAAAGACAAGTTGATAAAAAAGAAGCATCCATTTTTTAAATTACTCACAAAAACATCATTTCTAATAAACAATAAATAACATTCTTGATATACATTAAATATGAGAACAAATTTAGAGAAGTGGAATTATTATCGTGAAATAATTAGGGAGAAAGATCAAATTTTTGTTGAGGCTAACATCACGATTAAACCTAAGATAATGTATGATGTATATCAGCGTAGTGGTAAAATTAAAAAATTATCAGTAACTAAAATTTATTACAGTAGGTATATTAATTTCAAAAATAAAAAGCCAACCAAAATTGAGGTTGCTGAAGTAAAAAAAATAAGTGAATCTGAATTAGATTATGATATCAACAAAATTTTCATAGGTTATGAAAGTCGAAGTGATAAATATAAATCTTCAGCAGCGACAAAATATATTGAAATGAATAATGAGCATTACTTATCAATAGAAGAAGCAGAAGGTGTATCTAGTGTTATCAAAATAAAGGTTGGTAGGGAAAGAATAAAATTAAAGAATGGTCATATTAGATGTACATATTGTCAAAAAATAGTACCTGAATCTGAAAGTGTTAAATATGAAATAATATTTCAAAATTCTCGTCCAGATTATAATAGTAAAAGTGGATATAAAAAATTTGTTGATAGAAAAACAAATATTTATTGTTCAACAAAATGTGGGATTCATGATCAAATGGCTCACGAAGGTTAATCTTAATTCAATAATAATTTATTTGACTGAGATATCAGGCAAATATATCAAAAATAGTAAACTTTGCCTGAGATATCAGGCATATGTATCAAAAATAATAAACTTTACCTGAGATATCAGGTATAACTTAAAAAATAAATTGAAAATTATGAAAACGCTAAAAGCAAACAAAGGTATTCTATAAGGTTCAACACTATTTTTAATTTCTTTCTACAGTCTCACCGAAAGGGGATATTGACATTTTGTGGAAGTGAAGTTAATGTTAGTTTTGACATTAATGGAGTATCTGGTAAAGAATGTTTTAAACGATTTGAAAACGGTTACTACAAAGATAAAGATATAGTAACAAAACACTCAAACGTTGTGAGATCTGTAATAATCGGCAAAAAATCTTGGGGGTTATGGGTTGGAGAGTGGACTGACGGTATAATTGAAGGTTCATTCACAAAACACGAAATATTAAATGAATTCGATGGTATTAATATACCTGAGAATTTTATAATAGAATTTAACAATAGACTAAAACAAAAAATAATAAAACGTTATGAAAAATTTAAAAGTGATTGATATTATAAGAGACAGAAACAAAATGGCTAATTTTAGTTATTTTTGTGGTGGCAATTTATACTATATAGTTGAGTTTGAAGGAAACATGTATCATACGTAAAGCAATTAGTGACAAAGAATTTATGGAAAAATTAGAATAAAATGGAAAAATTAAAACAAATGGCAGAAACGTTAATTAATTTAACGATATTAGAAGCAAGAGAATTAGGAAGAATTCTTAAAGAAGATCATGGTATAAAATCAGCAGTACAAAAAGCACATCTTGGTCATGTACCTTTATATGATGAAAAAGTTATAGTTCAGACTGAATTTGATGTAATAATTGAATCTATTGGTTCTGGATCTAAACTTGCGATTGTAAAATTAGTTAAAGAATTAACATCTTTAGGTTTAAGAGAATCTATGGACTTAGTTAATTCTGCACCAATTACACTTAAAGAAAAAGTTTCTGAATCAGAAGCAAAAGAATTAGAAAAAAAATTTGAAAATATTGGCGCTGAAATTAAAATAAAATAAAAAATTATTGTATATTTGCAAAATGAAACAAAATAGAAACATAGGAATTATAGCACATATCGATGCGGGTAAAACCACATTGACTGAACGTATATTATTTTATACTGGGCAAAATCATAAAATGGGCGAAGTTCATGATGGTAATACCATAACTGATTCTATGATACAAGAAAAAGAACGTGGTATTACTATTATGTCAGCCGCTGTAACTACTGAGTGGAAAAATCACAAAATTAACATTATAGACACACCTGGTCACATAGATTTTACTATTGAAGTTGAAAGATCACTCAGAGTTTTAGATGGTACTATTGTTGTTTTTTGTGCTGTTGGTGGAGTACAACCACAAACTGAAACTGTATGGAGACAAGCAAATAGATATAATGTTCCAAGAATAGCATTTATAAATAAAATAGATAGAGTTGGTGCTGATTTTTTCGGTGTTACAAATCAAATTAAAGATAGACTAAAATCAAACCCAGTTATTATTCAATTACCTGTTGGAAATGACAGTAATTTTGAAGGTATTATTGATTTAATTAATATGAAATTAATAACATGGAATGGCAAATATGTCATATCTGATATTCCTGATGATTATTTGGAAATATCCAAAAAATATAGAACTCAACTAATCGAAACCTTATGTGAATATGATGATAATATATTCAATAAGTATTTAGAAAATGAAAATATAACAAAACAAGAAATTATTAAAATTTTAAGGAAATTAACAATTGATTCTAAAATTGTTCCTATTCTATGTGGATCTGCCTTAAAAAATAAAGGGGTACAACCTTTACTTGATTCTATTGTAGATTTTTTACCATCACCAGAGGATAGAGGTTCAATATCAGCCATTAGAAATAATGATAAAATTGAAATAAATCAAAAAGATGAAAATTTATCTGCGTTAGTTTTTAAAATATTATCAGATAAAAATGCTGGAAAATTATCAATGATTAGAATTTATTCTGGTATTTTAAGGATTGGTCAAGTAATTTATAATTCAAGAACAGGATTATCTTATAAAGTGTCAAGACTATTTTCTATACAATCTAACAAAAAAATTGATATTAAAATAGCAAAATCAGGTGATATTTGTGCAATAGTTGGAGTGAAAGATTCTCGAACTGGTGATACTCTTTGTGGAAACAAAGAAAAACTTCAATTTGAAAGTATCAATGTACCAAAACCAGTTATATCTTTAACAGTCGAACCTTTAACTAATAAAGACAATAATAAATTAGGATTTGCACTTCAAAAATTAATGGAAGAAGATCCAACTTTTATAGTTAAAATTAATGAAAATGGGCAAACTATTATTAGTGGAATGGGGGAATTATATTTAGATATAATTATAAGTAGATTAAAAACAGAATTTAATGTTTTATGTAATACTGGAAAACCTAGTGTATCTTATAAAGAACATATAATTAAATCTGTTATACATAAGGAAAAATTATCAAAACAAACTGGTGGTAAAGGTTTATTTGCTGAAATTGAATATAAATTAGAACCTGTAACAGGTAACACTAAAGGTTTAATTTTCATAAATAAAATAAAAGGTGGGAATATTCCAAAAGAATATATGTCTAATATTGAAAAAGCTTTTAAAAACTGTATGGTTAGTGGACCATTATCTGGTAATGAAATTGAAAATTTAAAGGTTACTATTTTAGATGGCGCAACACATACAGTAGATTCAAACGCTTTTGCTTTTGAAACTTGTGTTAAAATATCATTTCCAAAAGCTTATATGAAATGTAAACCAGTTTTATTAGAACCAATAATGGATGAAGAAATTTCAACACCTATTGAATACTTAAAAAATATAACTAATGAACTTAATAAAAATAGATCTAAGATTTTTTCAATTGATACTTTACCTGACTCAAGTGTTTTACTGAAAGCAAAATCTCCATTATTAGAAAAAATTGGGTTTATAACAATACTTAGAACATTATCACAAGGAAGGGCGATTAATAATTTAACATTTTCGCATTATGAAAAGGTAAATATATGAAACAATATGATCACATAGATTATTGTAACACTAAAAGGTTATTACACACACCGATTTACGCTTTTGACAAATTAGACGGCTCAAACTGTAGGTTTGAATGGAGCAAAAAAAGAGGTTGGTACAAATTCGGTTCACGTAAACAGATGATTGACGTAAATCATGAACAATTTGGACAAGTTATCCCTATGTTTTTAGATAAATATGGTAATGGTTTAGATGTTATATTCAGAAAAAACAAAAAATATAGAAATGTTAGAAGTTTTATAGTTTTTGCTGAATATTACGGTCCAAATTCTTTCGCAGGTTATCATCAAGAAAATGATATAATGAAACTCACTTTATTTGATGTGAATCCGATAGGTAAAGGATTTATTGAACCAAGAGAATTTGTAGATAACTTCGGACATTTAGGTATTCCTAACATTATTCATATTGGTAATATGACTTATGATTTTGTTAATGATGTAAAGGAAAATAAATTCAATTTAGTAGAAGGTGTCGTTTGTAAGGCAACAAAAAAAGAAAAAGGTAATAGAATATGGATGACAAAAGTGAAAACTAATGAATGGATGAATAGAATTAAAAATAAGTTTGGTGAAGCCAAATATTTAGAAGAACTAAAATAGATTTTGAAGAAACAAAAATTAAAAAAACTAAATAATGAAGAAAAAATATAATAATTATTAGGTTAAAAAATAACCTAATAATTTATGAAACCATACAAAAAAACAAAAAGAGCAAAAACAACAACATTTCGAAAAGAATACAATGTTGAAACTAAAGATTTAAAAGATAAATATTGGTGTGAAGGTATCACTTTTTATCCTCTATATAGAAGAGGATTTAAAAATTCTAATAAAACAATAATGTCTTATCAAATTAGAATGTATAAAACTTGGAAACATAACAGAATAAAACAATATAAAAATGAAAATACAAAATAGAAAGGCTAAATTCAATTATGAATTTATTGAAAAAAAAGTCGCTGGTATTGTACTAACTGGAACCGAAATTAAATCAATACGAGCAGGTAAAATTTCATTCACAGACTCATATTGTTTTTTTGAAAATGATGAAATATGGTTAAAAAACCTACATATAAGTGAATATACTGAGGGAACTTATCATAATCACGAACCTAAAAGAGATAGGAAGTTGTTGTTAAAAAAACAACAACTGAAGAAATTTCAAAAAAAGATGAATGAAGGTGGATTAACCATAATACCAACTCAAATTTTTATCAATAGTAAAGGTTTAGCAAAAATAGAAATTGCATTATCAAGAGGTAAAAAAGCATTCGATAAAAAGGAATCAATTAAAAATAAAGATATTGAAAAAGACACAAACAGAGAATTAAAATGAAAAGAATCACATTTTAGAAAATAATTAACATATTATGGATATAATTTTATTATTATTTTACATTTTTGAGGGAATATTATTTTTAATATTTTTAGTATATTTATATTGGGTTATTATGAATATATTTAAGACAAGTAACAGATTTGTTAGATGGAGTAATGAAAATTTTGGTTTATGGATTTAAATTATTTTTATTTTAGAAAATAATCAGTATATTTACACAATATATAAAAATAAACTCTTAAAATGAATAAGAAAGGATATGGTCGTTAGGTAAAAAAAAATAATACTTAACGATATGAAAAATAATAGAAAAGATTACAATTGGACAAACAATCGTACTTATTACAACAAACTTCGCAAATATTATTTAGAAGTTGATGGTGAAATTTGTTGTTCTTACTGCAAATATAACAGAAATGAAAACAACAAAGGAAAATGGTACGGTGGTTATAACAAAAAAATCAAAATACCAAATTGGAAATTAATCTCCAGAAACAAAAAACAATGGATGGGGAAACCAAAAAACTACAAAATTATACCCATAAGTTGGGTTGGAAATTATGTTTATTATGAAATAAAATGGTAAAAATGAAAAATGATTATTTAACTTTTAAAATTATAAATTCTTATAATAAAAGAATTAATGATGGTAATGGAAATATTATTACTATATCAGTAAATATTCCACAAATGTCAGATAATGATCTGATAAAAGAAGTTAAATCCATGTGTACTATTATGAACAAAGCACGTAATATCATGGATGGTAAAATAAGTAAACTCAATAAAGCCTTATCTGCTACTATAGGTGGAAGAAAAGCTTTAACAGTTAATGATGCTGAAAGAAGTTTTGAAAAAGCATTTAGTATCCTTGTAAAACTTAACAATGAAATATTACTAAGAGGACTATCTGAAAAAGTAATTAAATTTGTTCAAGAATCATTAGAAAGAAAAGGTAGAGTTGATATAACATTAAGTGAAGATGATCAGATATTATTAACTTAATAAATGAAAAGAATATATTATAGTATAATAAGAAATTACTATCTAATATTTAGAAGAACAGATTTATTATATATTACATTCTCTGATGATAAATGTTTTACCTATGGAGACACTATGGTATATGATAAAAAATATAAATATCTACTTTGTGTAGGTAATAATTACTTTATAGTGAAAAATAGACCAAGATGAATATGGTATTAAAAATATTACGTAAAGGATTACATAAGAATACTAAAGTAATCAATGGTGATTGGATTGTATTTTATAATAGTTGGTTAGGTCCAAATGATGATTATATAATAGATGAAAACAATGTAAGATATAATGTTATTGAATTCTGTTATATTACAGATAGAGAACCTATACAAAATCCATTTATAACTTCCGGACTTCCTTCAGAAGTTAACATATTAATTAATTGGAGTAAAAGTAAAAGGTCATGTTTATTACTTGATAAAGAAATTGATATAAACATTAATATTATTGGTTATGGGAATAGCAAATTTGATAAAAAAGAAAAAGAAGGTAGAGAAGATTAAAATACCTTTAGATGAGAATAACATGATATATATTATCCTATTTGGTGGCTTTCACTTGTAATTTTTTCTTTGATGTTTATAAGTATTGGATTCTCAAAATTGATAGAAAGTAAATATATTTTTTTAGATTTAAAAGATTTTGATATGGATATAATACCTCAAAAATTAGAAATTAAAACTTGATAGTGTTAATAATAATTACAGAAAACTCAGAATTATGCTATATATCAAAGAATATTTATTTTCATTTATTAGAATATTAATTTGTATTAGCATTATTGTATTACATCAACATGGTATGATATAATTTTTTTAAAAATATCATATTATTTAGTTAAATAATCAATTTCAGTCAACACATCTTTAAAAGTTTTTTTATTTTTCATAATCCATATTTTTCAACTTCAGGCAAATAATCATATTCATATTCAATTGCTGGATGTATAATTTTTTCATTTCTTAATTTCAAAAATCTTTCAGTTTTCTTTTCATAATTTTTTTCACTTGTTATAAAATTTTTCTGATACTCATAAGATTTAAACCAAGCTAAAATTTTACCTTTAACATCTTGTGCATAACGAAGATTTCTTATATTCAAGTTCTTAAATACATCATATTGAAAATTATATTTTTTCTTTTGATGTTCAATAGATTTTTTAATTATTTCATCATCTATATCTTTAAATAAATTTAATTGGTTTGGATCGTCATATTCTTTCTCTTTCATACCTTCTTCTAAAGCATCAATCACCTTTTCCAATTCTTCCTCAAGTGTTTTATCTACATTGTCAAAATTAGATTTATAATCAGATTCCCAAGCATTTTCTAATTTTTCATAATCAAATTCAGAAAAATCAGAATTTTCAATTAAATCATTAATTGTATTAATATCTTCTAATTTGTTTTTTTCTATATATTCTTCAACATCATCAAAATTAAATTCTAATTCAAAATCATAATCGATATTGTTAATTTTATAATGTGTGTAACTTAACTCAAAAGGTAAATTTTTAATTGCATCTAAACAATTATACTCAATAGCATTCTCTAATTCATATGATATCTCATAACTTACATTTTGGGCATCCAATATTTCATTACCAAGAGCCGAAAAAACATCTGTTATATTTTCTGGTTCGAGATCTAACTTTATATCTAATAAGTTAAATAATTTTTTAACTAATATCATATTTTCATCAGACACATGATATCCAACTTCAGCAACTTCAGAAGGATATTCATAATTATTATAACCTGTAAATTGTGATGCAAAAGAAATAGCACCTCCATCAACATCAAGTAAATCACCTAACTCTTTCTCTTTAAAAAAAAGACTTAAATTACCATAATATTTTCCAGATGCCCATTGATATTCAACATCATACTTATATTCTTCTATATCAATTCCAATAATATCTTTAAAAACAGCAAAATCATTTTCTATATGGTCTTCCTTTTGTTTTTGTGCTTTTTTAAAAGATGCACATAACGAATTTTCAAATATTTTAAAATATTTAATCATATTACAAATTATATTTATCTACATTTATTTCAAAATTATTAAGTTTAAATGTTATATTATTATATGATATATAATCAACACATAAACTGTCTGATATAAGTACTTTATAACAAGTATCACCATAATTTTTAAAAACCCCAGTTTTTTCTTCACTAGTTATTGTATCTATCCATTTTACGGGTATACCATCTTTTAGATTAATTAATCTATTATTTTTAAGTCTTTTAATTTTATTATCAAAATTTTCAAAATATTTAATCATATTACCAACCTAAAATTTCTTTCCAAGACATCAATTGTTCTAATGAACCTCGTCTAATAATTTTTGTCATATGTTCAATTATCTCTTGTCGCTGTCTATTTTCTTCAAATTTACCTACTGAATTTCCAGTAATGTTATATTCATTAACTTTATATTCATCGAATTTTTTTAACATTATATAAAATTTATTTTTACACCTTTAGGTGATGAAATTCCGTTAATATCTAACCCCCAATAAATACCCTTTTTAATTGCAGCTTTTGCCTTTTCTTTTTCTTTATCTGATGAAAAATTAACTTCAACTATAAAAGTATATTTTGGCTTTTCATCTTCCATTAACTCATTTATTTTACTAAAATCATCAATTTTTTTAATTTTCATAAAACCAAGATCATTTTTTCTTATATATTAAATAACATAATTAAAAAATTATAAATTATGGATTTACATTTTAAACAAAATGATTGGGATCATCTACATGATTGTATATATCATGTGACTGGTAAAAAATCTACTCAAAAAGAATTAGAAAAAATATTTACATTAATACCAAAAGAGTTACAACTTGACGCATATGAATGGGGGGTATTAAATAACTTCACAAAAAATAACATCAAATAATATTAAATAATATCAAATAAATGAAAATAAATGAAAATAAATCATCAAAATCACGTTTTTGACTTTAAAATATTTATATATAGTTGTATAATTATACAATTCAAATATGTTAAAGGCAATTAAAATAAAATTATATCCTTCAGATGAACAAATAATTTATATGAATAAATTACTTGGATCTTCAAGATTTATTTATAACCAATGCCTTAAATATAAATCAGTTGAGTATGGTTTATGGAACAATAATACTGGAATTAAAGAAACTGGTAAGTATTTAACCAGTTTAAAAAAGGAATATAAATGGTTGAAAGATAGTCATTCAAAAGTGCTTCAGCAATCAGTAATTAATTTGGAAAAAGCATATAAAAACTTTTATGATAATGTAAAAAATGGTAAAAAACCTGGCTATCCAACATTTAAATCAAAACACCAAAAACAATCATGCCGATTCCCTGTTGATGCTATTTCAGGTATTAAAGGTAATAGAATTAACATAATTTTAAAATTAAAGGATATCAATTATAAATGCTCAAGAAGTGATGAAAAGTATTTAAATAAACACCAATCGTTGATTAAGTCAGCTACGCTGAGTAAAACAAAATCTGGTAATTATTTTTTCAGCATTTTAATTGACAGACCAAATAAAAAATTAAATCCAATAAATAATAATTTAATTGGGATAGATTTAGGAATTAAGGATTTCATCGTAAGTTCCGAAGGAACTAAATATGAAAATCTTAAAATTAAAAGAAACAATAAACATAAGATTAGTAAGTTACATAGAGAATTATCACGAAAACAAAAGGGTAGTTCAAATAGGAATAAAAGTAAAATCAAACTTGCAAGATATTATGAAAAATTAAACAATAAAAAGGAGTATTACTTATATAGTGTAGTAAATCAATTACTTAGCGAAAATCAAACTATAGTGATTGAGGATTTAAATGTAAGTGGGATGCTTAAAAACCACAAATTAGCTCGATCAATTCAAGAATTAAGCCTAAATAGGTTTAAAACCATTTTAAAATATAAAGCAGAATGGTATGGAAGAGAAGTGATAGAAGTTAGTAGATGGTTTCCTTCAAGTAAATTATGTGGTAATTGCGGTTATAAAAACAAGGAATTAACATTAAAGGATAGGGAATGGATATGCCCTGAATGTGGTGTAATTCACGATAGGGATTTAAATGCTGCAATGAACATCAAAAATGAAGGGATTAAAATTAAATTAGGGATGAGTTTGCCCGAATCAACGCCTTTGGAGAGTAAGTCATTAGACACTCGTGGAATTAGGAATCAAATGATAAAATCAGTTGAAATGATATAACTTGATGTTATATGATATGATTTTATTTAACTATGAGTGATACACTATGGAGAGATAACGTTATTGAATGGGGTGAATCGCAACTGGAATAATAAAATTAAAAAAAAATTAAATTACATGAAAACACATTTTAAAACAGATTTACGAAATTTATACTTTAAATTAAGATTGACATATTACACTTTATTTAAACGTTCAAAGTTATTTAAAGATAGAGAATTACCTATATCTGACGATTATTCAATATCTTTTCAAGATGATTTTAAAACATTTGATAAAACAAAGTGGTATAATTTACCATACTGGGGACTTCGATATAGGACAGATCAACAAGATAGACGAGTTCATCTTTATTATCACGAAGATTGTGTTAAAATAAAAAATGAAAAATTACATCTATCTATGAGACCATCCCATGAACCAGACATTATAAAAGATGGTATTACATATAAATTTACACATGATGTAGGACATATTAACAGTTATAAAAAAGATTTTGGTTATGGTTATTATGAAATAAATTGTAAAATACCAGAAGGAAATGGATTTTGGCCTGCCTTTTGGGTAAGTGGTTCAGATAGTTGGCCTCCAGAATTAGACTTCTTTGAATTCTGGTCTGAAAACAACAATAGATTAAAATCAGGTGTTGTTACAAGAAACGTTCCTAAATTTTTAACGAAATTTCCCTTCTTTTTTAGAAATTATCGCAGAATGTTACCTAAACCTGAATTATATAATAATTTTAATTTATATGGGTGTTTATGGACAAAAGATAAAATAAGTATTTATTTCAATAGATTATTGATAACAGAAATTACATTAGGTGCAACAGAAGCTACACCACCATGTTATTTTATATTAAATATGGATGTTGATGACGGTACTGTACCATATGCTGATTTTAAATCTGAATTTGTAATTGATAGTTTTAAACATTACACAAATCTTCATTAACTATGATGAAAAAATTAAATTAATATAAACCAAAATAAACAGTAGCAAATATGCCCCTTGAATAAATGTAAACGATACTGGAAAGAATTTTTTAAAAAACCAACTACCGATGAATGGTATTTATTTATAGGATTAATAACAGCATTAATACCACTATCGGGAATAATAATAGTATATATTTTTTTTTATTAAATGTCCTAAACAAGTATATAAACAAACAAATTGAAAGTTTTTTAAACTTCTTTAAAAATCGAAACTATGAATCTATTAGTCAAAAATGGAAATTTCAAAAATAGAAAAAAATGACATTTTTGATAAAATATATAATTAACGTTCTTTACATAACGAATATGGTCAGCAAAAAACAAAAACTGTTGAGAGAGGGTTCAATCATACCACAGGCACCCTCAAATTTAAAACTGTGTATGTGATTTTCTAATGGTAAAGTTTACAAAAAAACTATACTTATATTCAGTTGTAAATAAACGTAAAGTTCTTTAAATCAAATTCCTCATTGAGGGATACGTACAGCAACTCTTAACTATGTAACTATAATTAAGACAAGTATATCTTTTGGTTTTATATACATCATTTTGCGATAAACAAGCAAAAAGAATTAACATGGGTTTAGGGACAAACCCAGCGCCACATAACGTAATGAATTATCATAAGCGTGTGTCGTAAAAATTTTGATAAAATAGTTCATATCACATATAGGTTAACCATTGTGAAAGATATACAAAACAAACAAATTTAATCTGTTGTGTGATTTACAATGGTAATATAAAGTTTTAATAAACTTTTTGCTCGTATTCTGTTGAAGATTTAATTTTACTCGAAAAGTTATTTCGAGATAAAAATAAATGAACTCGGAGTTGTTCAAGCCTCTTTCCATTTGGAAACGTAAGCAAGTTTAGAGTTCAAAATTAAATCCCAACTGAATATTTTTTAATTGAAATATTAGTTGGGATTTTTTATTTTTAAAATAATTGAAATGAAAAAATGGATTTAGAATGTTTACAGCATGAACTATTATTAAATATGATAATTTTTTACGACACACGCTTATGATAATTCATTACGTTATGTGGCGCTGGGATTGTCCCTAACCCCATTTAATTTTATCGATTTTTTGCTTGGTTATCGCAAAAAATTAATTCGATTAATTACTTTTATGATTTTTACCTGTGAAAGATTTTTACAGAACCATTATTTCAAAGAACTTAATCTATATATTAAAATAAAGTCATTTTTATAAACGCACAAAAAAAGATATTATTATTATGGAATCAAACACAACATTAGTAAACGCAACAAGACAAGAAACTGAATTAACATTCAACGGAATGGTAACTAATTCTACTTCTTTAAATTCTAATGTAGATATGTTCTTCTTAGCAGGAGCAACAAGACGTTGGGATGAAAAAGATATTGAAACATTGTTTCAAAAATCAATTGTAGAAAATCCTACAATTGCTTTAAAAACTTTATTCTGGGCAAGAGATGTTAGAGGTGGAGCAGGTGAAAGAAGATTCTTCAGAGTTTGTTCTAAGTTCTTAAATAAAAATTATCGTTCTTATTTAGAAACTAACATGCAACATATTCCTGAATATGGTCGTTGGGATGATGTTTTCGAAATTGAAAACGATGAAATTCTTCCTTTAATCAAAAAAGGATTAGAAGAAAAAAATGGGCTTTTAGCAAAATGGCTTCCAAGAAAGGGAAATTTTGCAAATAAAGTTCGTAAGTATTTAGGTTTAACACCTAAAGAATATAGAAAACTTATTGTAGGTTTATCAAATACAGTTGAACAAGCAATGTGTTCAAAAGACTGGAGTTCTATTGAATATCCAAAAGTACCATCAGTTGCTATGAACAAATACAGAAAGGCTTTCGAAAGAAATGACGAAACTCGTTTTGGACAGTTCATTGACGATGTAACTGATGGGAAAGCAGAAATTAAGGCAAGTGCAATCTTCCCTTATATGCTTTACGAAGCAGCTAAGAGAAACGAAACACAAAAAGCTGTTGAAGCACAATGGAATGCTTTACCTGACTATATGGAAGGTGAAGAAAGAGTGTTACCAGTTTGTGACGTTTCAGGATCAATGTACGGTCAACCATTATCAGTTTCTGTTTCTTTGGGTATTTATTTATCTGAAAGAAATAAAGGTATCTTCAAAGATGCTTTTGTTACTTTCTCAAATAGACCAGTAATGCAATATTTGAAAGGTTCTTTATATGAAAGAATCAGACAATTAGAACATGCAGATTGGGATATGAACACAAACTTGGAAGCTGTGTTTGAATTACTTTTAAATAAAGCAACTCAACATAATATTCCTAAGAAAGAAATGCCTACTAAAATTTTAATAATCTCTG
>Ga0307992_1001149_pt1 | contig 15886 bp, 9 predicted proteins | sample EllFjometagen133_FD_203162 | JGI IMG/M metagenome (GOLD analysis project Ga0307992, IMG submission 203162) | Marine microbial communities from Ellis Fjord, Antarctic Ocean - #133 | ecosystem: Environmental > Aquatic > Marine > Unclassified | place: Southern Ocean | collected 2014-10-08
TTGAGCCCTTCTGGAAATCAATGGTGATATAGTGTTCATGCTGAAAAATGCGCATTTTACGCATGGGGTTCAGGGAAATACGGCTGGCCGTGACGTTGGCAACACAACCGTTTTCAAAAGTGAGTCGAGCATTGGCGATATCAGCCAACTTGGAAACCACAGCCAGACCATTGGCTTGAATGTCAATCACCGGACTTTTTACCAGCGAAAGAATGATGTCAATATCATGAATCATATTCTCATGCACCACGGGATTGTCAATGCCGCGGGGGACAAAACTCACCAGTCGGTGTGCTTCAATGAAGCGTGGTTCCAGGATTACATCATCCAGGGCTGCCAGAGCCGGGTTAAAGCGCTCGACATGTCCAACCTGAATATTAACGTTTTGTTTGTCCGCCAAGGCAACCAATTCCTCAGCTTCTTCCAGGGTCACCGAAATAGGCTTCTCAATGAAGACATGTTTTCCAGCCTCTAGGGCTGTTTTTGCATAAGAGAAGTGAAATTTTGTTGGACAGGTGATAAATAGAGCATCGCAAGCATCAATGAGAGCGAGATGATCAAGAGCAATCGGGACGTTAAATTCCTTGGCCACCAGCTCAGCTCTATCCGTATCTGTGTCAAAAATGCCTTGACAATCCCAGTCAGCATGTTGGCTGAGATGTCTCGTGTGAAAGCGGCCGATATGGCCCACGCCGATCAAGCCGGCCTTGAGTTTTTGTGAGTTTGTCATAGCACCAAAAGTAAGGCAAAACCATAACAGTGAAAGGGTAAACCCTTCAGAACTTACACCTGTTCAAATAAGGTTATACGAACCAAAGGTTACCCAGTTATCGTGAACGCTTCGGTTTTCTCAGTACAGGCTTCGTGCGGCGATCTCGGGATATTGGCTATTCTGGGGTTCCGGGATTTTCCGCCTACAGGGTTTTTGTACCTCGTCCATCGACTCAGGTCTTCGCTCCAGTGGAGCTATACCCCTGCAAGCCACTCGGGATAACATAAGCTCTGTATAACACGTCAAGGACCCGAACGACGAGCCCTGCGAAAGGAGGAAATTCAAAACAACTTCTTTTTATTCGTTTTCTTCGTGAAGCTCGTTGTAAAAAATGGATCATTCACACTTCGTCCTTCGATAGGCTCCAGCTCTACGCTTTCAGCTACGACTTGGCAAGCAGGATGACGTGCTTAGTGTGACGTGTCATATCAATTCATTCATGGCAAAAAATGGTTTTAAAGTTATTTTATTCTATATTCCCAAAGAATAGAAATACACTTAAATCCTTAAGGGTCAAACATGGAACCACGCGAAATTATTTTAAAAGAATTGCTTGAAGCCAGCCATCTACAGGGAATTGAAGCCCTGTTGGGTTGGGACCAGGAAACATATATGCCTGAAGGGGCTGGGGCAGCACGATCAGAGCAGGTTGCCTACATCACCACGCTGATGCACTCCAAGCTGGTGGGTGAACCGCTCAAGAATGCCCTGGAAGAACTCATTGATCTTGAGACAGGTGAACTTCGGATCATGACCCTCAGCGATCGTGAAACACGTCAACTCAAGGAAATCTGGCGGGACTATCGCCAGGAATCTTTGCTTCCCACAGCATTTGTGACAGATTTGGCCAAACATGCCTCTGTTTCTCAACAAGCCTGGGCCAGAGCCAGAAAAGACAATGATTTTGCCTTCTTCGAGCCCTTTTTAACCAAGATGGTGCAGCTCCAGAAAGAGAAAGCGAGCTATCTGGCTGTGGGTGCTGCCACACCCTACGACAGTTTGCTGGATCAATTCGAGCCCGACATGACATCAGAGAAAGTGGCTGGCTTGTTTGCTGAGATTAGAGATCGGTTAGTGCCCCTTATTGCGAATATTCGCGAAGTCAAACATCGGGTTAATGGCAGTGTCCTCACCAGAGAATATGATGTGGACAAACAGTGGGATTTTGGTATCGCCATGTTGGATGCCATAGGTTTTGACAAGAATATTGGTCGACAGGATCGCTCGGCTCACCCCTTTACCACCAGTACGCATCCCACAGATGTTCGCACCACTACGCGCCTCCGCGAAAACGATTTAAAATCCGCTTTACTCAGTACCCTTCATGAAGGAGGTCATGCCCTTTATGAGCAAGGCTTGCTGACAGAAGAGTATGGCAACCCTCTCGGGCAGTCTATTTCTCTGGGAATTCATGAAAGCCAATCTAGAATGTGGGAAAACCTGGTGGGACTAAGCCCCTCTTTCTGGCGTTTTGCCTATCCCAAGCTTCAGGTAAAATTTCCAGATCAACTGCGCAATACGGATCGTGACATGTTTTATGCCGCCATGAATAGAGTGCGACCCAGCTTGATTCGTGTAGAAGCTGATGAAGCCACTTATAATTTGCATATCATGCTCCGCTTCGAAATTGAGAAAATGCTGATTAATGACAACTTCCCGGTCGCAGAACTTCCCCAGCTGTGGAATGATAAAATGGACGAATATCTTGGCGTGAGACCATCAACGGATTCTGAGGGTGTCCTTCAGGATGTGCATTGGTCGTTTGGCGCCTTTGGGTATTTTCCAACCTACACCCTGGGTAATCTCTACAGTGTGCAATTCTTCAATCAGGCTAAACAGGATCTACCTGGTCTGGATGAATCTTGCGCCCGTGGTGACTTCTCAGGTCTTCTGGGATGGCTGAGAGAACATATTCACCGTGTTGGTCGGGGTCGCAAAGCTGAAGAGCTGGTTCAAGAAATCACAGGAAAACCCCTGTCAGCCCAGCCGTTCATGGATTATCTGGAAACCAAATACAAAGGTATTTATAATATCGACTAATTTTCAAGTCCATACTCCTTATAAGCGTTGCTGTCACTACAGGCAACGTTACTTTCTCTAGCTTGAAAAAGCACGACGACTAAGAATTTGTACATCGCAAGTAAGGAAACAACATGCCTCGCACCGTCCCAGAAATCCTCTTCAATACCATTGAAAAATTTCCCGAAAATATTGCCCTGAAGATAAAAAAGGGTGAATCCTATCAGTCTTACACATATAAAGAGTTGGGTGAACAAGTCGAAATCATGACCAATGCCCTGGCCGATCTGGGTCTAAAGGCCGGAGACAAGATCGCAATCCTCTCCAATAATCGTCCGGAATGGCCAATCAGTGATTTTTCTATCTTTTGTCTGGGCGCCATAACTGTGCCCGTCTATCAAACCCTGCCTCCCAACCAGATCGAATACATCCTCAAGGACGCCGATACACGAGCCATTTTTGTGGAAAATCAGGAGCAATTTGATAAAATTACCGAAATTGATACAGCCCTTCCAAACCTGAAGCATGTCTTCACTTTTGATGGTGTTGTCTCTGAGCTCAGAGATGTCCAGACTTTTGTTGATCTATTGGAAGCCGGAGAAAAACACGCTGAAGCTCAGCCACAATTTTTTAAAGACAGCCTGGCTAAGATCAATCCGGAAAATATTTGCAGCATGGTCTACACATCAGGCACCACAGGTGATCCCAAGGGTGTTATGTTGCACCACAGTGGTTTTGTTCATGACATTATCCATTCCGAAGCACGACTCAATCTCCACTCCACAGACACCTTTCTGTCTTTTCTACCTTTGAGTCACCTGTATGAGCGACTGGGGGGTCATTGGTGCCCCATGTATGTGGGAGCCACCATTCATTATGCTCAAAGTATCAATACGGTCATTGACGATCTTAAAGATGCCAAGCCGAATGTTATTGTGAGTGTACCCCGTGTTTTTGAGAAAATTGCTGACAAGGTCCAGGAGCAGGTCGAACAAGGATCAGCCATCAAGCAGAAAATTTTTCGTTGGGCTCAAAAAGTAGGCACCCAGTACCATAGCGATAAAATTGACAACAAGCTGACAGATCTCTTAAGGTTCCAGTACCGCCTTGCCAATCGTCTCGTCTTCAACAAAATCAAGGAGATTATGGGGGGCAATATGCGCTACCCAGTCGCTGGCGGCGCCCCGCTTTCAGTAGAAACCCTGAAGTTTTTCGAAGCTCTCGATATGCAGATCATCGAAGGTTATGGAATGACCGAAGCACACCTGATTCTGACTCTGACACCCTTTGGCCATACACGCTATGGTTCTTGTGGTCAACCCATTGAAGGTGTCGATATAAAAATTGCCAGCGATGGCGAGGTTCTGGTTAAAGGCCCTACTGTTATGGCTGGATACTATAATCGACAGGATCTCACCGATGAAGCCATCAATGCTGAGGGGTGGCTGTGTACTGGAGATGTGGGTCATCTTGATCAGGATAATTATCTATTTCTTACAGATCGCAAAAAGAACATGTTGGTGACTTCTGGTGGAAAAAATGTCATGGCAGCTCCCGTGGAGAATATTCTCAAAAAAAGCAGGTATATCGAAGATGTCTGTCTGATTGGCAATAAACGTAAGTTTGTAGCAGCTATAATTGTCCCCAATTTTGAGGCTCTAGAGACCTGGGCTGAGAAACAAGCCATTGAATTTGAGAGCAATGCAGCCCTGGTGACACATCCTGATGTTATCGCTCTATTTGATGATAATATTGAGCAGCTACAGACCCATCTCGCCCGCTTTGAAAAGATTAAGAAGTATATGCTCCTTGCTGACGCTCTGACCGTAGAGAGGGGCGAACTAACCCCCAGCCTGAAAATCAAGCGCTCAGTCCTTGAGAAAAAATATGCTAAAGAAATTGATGCGCTCTATGCCTGAAGGCATGAATGACAAGCGTTTCCACAAAAACAAGGTGGCTCAAGCTGATCTGAAATTGACCTGAGAGAAATGAACGACCCACGCAGGGCTGAAGACCTTTTTTGGTCTGGATAATAGGGTAGAAATGACCCCTGGCGGTCCCTTCGAAATCTACTTTCTCCTGGAGAATCCTGAGAGAACACGTGGTGGCGAAGGCAATCAGGTTCTGAGTTTTCTGCCCCAGAAGATGCTTCCCTTCACCTAGAACGCTCCACCTACGATTCCAGAAGTCCGTAACCATACCCACAAAACCTGGGTAGTGATTCAACTAAAAAAAATTGATATTGGGCAAACCAAAGTAATTCTGGATCATCTGGGTTGGCTGAATGGTGAGAAATGGGATGAGGCCTACACCTATTTTTACCGCGCTTGGGATATTGTTCTGGATTCTTTGGAAGACTCTTGCACAAACTAGGTTGGGATTCGAATCCCAACCTGGAACTTACCCAATCTCAGCCTTGCTCTCACCAGAACTGTCATTGCGAGGGAGCCCTTCGACTTCGCTCAGGACAAGTTTCACGACCGCGGCAATCTCCGAATCCTTGGAGAGCAAACATCCCGAGATCGCTTCGTTGGTCTCCGACCTTCTCGCGATGACATATCTGGAGCACTCCTCAACATCGACCTGGGGTCGAACTCAGTGACCGTCCCTAAGGATGTTCTCAATTCGCAAAATTCGTGTAATTGGCGGTTCCGAACACTCCAACAAATCCTAAATTCTTGCCAGTGATGAAATGTATTAACAAGAAAGAACTGAATATATGAAACCTGTTGTACTTATCGTTCTTGATGGTGTTGGTTACACCGAAAGAACCGAAGGCAATGCCGTCCTGGCAGCCAACACCCCCAACCTTGATCATTATCGTCAGACCTATCCCCGCAGCCTGTTAGGTGCCTCTGGAGAAGCCGTAGGCTTACCTGAGGGCTTTCAGGGCTCCAGTGAAGTGGGACACCTCAGTATGGGTGCCGGTAAGGTGGTGATTCAAGAACTCAAACGCATCAACGATCAACTGGAAAGTGGTCAGATTTATGGCAGCGACCTCTGGAAAGCCATGATGCAGCAATGGCAGGACAAAAATTCTACCTTCCATCTTTTTGGCTTGTTGCAGGATGAAGGTGTCCACGCCCACTATGACCATCTCTTTAAATTTATCCGTCAGGCCAGCACTGAATTTCCTGCTGGAAAAATCGTCATTCATCCCTTTCTGGATGGACGCGATACCCCACCACGTTCTGCTCTTGAGCACATGAGTAAGCTCGAGACCGTCATGGCTGAATTTGACAATGTTTCCATCGGCACCCTTATGGGGCGTTATTATGGTATGGATCGCGGTAAAGTCTGGGAAATCACGGATCAAGCCTATGATTGTATTGTTTCAGCCAAGGGTCGCCCAATGACCTCTCCTGCTGAAGTCATCAAAACCGCCTGGGAAAACGACAAAACCCCCAGTGGTGAGGACATGTTTGATGAATATATCGAGCCCTTTGTTATGGATGGCTATACTGGAATCCATGATGGTGATGTGGTGCTCCACACAAATTACAGACAGGACCGGGCGACTCAACTAACCCTGGCTTTCACCGCTCGGGACTATCCTGGCGCCCCCAAGCCAGAGCTGGATATTATCTATGCTGGCATGACAGCCTACTATGATGGGTTTGACAAATTTTTACTGGCTGCTGCAGGTGGTGATGACGCTGAACCGTCGGTCACTATCGGTCAAATCATTGCTGAGGCGGGCTTGTGCCAGTTACGTATGGCTGAAACCCAAAAATTTCCACACGTCACCAGTTTCTTCAATGGCAAACTGACCACGCCTTATAAAAACGAAGATCGTGTAGAATTGAAGGGTCGTTTCGATCCGGCCAGTTTTGCTGATCATCCCGAGATGGAAGCCTACCGCCTCACAGAGAGTCTTCTGGAAAAACTTGAAGAAGACAAATACGATTTCATTATGGTAAACTATGCCAATGGCGACATGGTGGGACATACTGGCAATTTTGATGCGGGTGTAAAAGCCGTAGAGATTCTGGATGAATGTCTTGCACAGATTATTCCAGCCATTTTAGAGAAAGATGGGCAGATACTCCTCACAGCAGACCACGGCAATGTGGATCAGATGATTGACTATGAAACAGGTGCCGTGAGAACCAGTCACAGCCTCAATCCCGTCGAGTTACTCTATATCGCCAAACCAGATAAATTGGATGTAAAGCTATCCGACGGGTGTCTGTCTGATATCGGTATCACCATTCTGGATCTCCTTGGACTTGAACCAGCACCTGATATGGATGCGAAAAACCTGATCTCAAAGTAATTTTACCGCTCAATTTTAAACCAGGCGAGGATTAGAAACGATCTAAGCCAAACGCATTGATGACAATCCTCGCTCAAAACGCTTCACATGGTGGGTGTGAATAAGAGTCTTTCCAAGCCCGCTACTACAAATGGAGTACAATCTGACTGCAGAACTGTACAGGGGACACTCACTTTCACTACCTACCCTGGGAACCTCTCTATTCTTTGAGTGTGACATGAATCATGATCAGGCTTTTCTGGATGCGCTCAAGGCGTTGACCCTTGAGGATGTCAATCGAGTGGCGGATAAATATTTATCGGCAGAAAATGCTATTTCTATTATAGTGAGGTAAAAATGAGACCTGTAAATCGTGTGATAATTCTTGCTTTACCGACCCTGTTTCTATGCTCCTGTCAGACTCTGGGAGTGAATGAAGTGGTCTTTAAATCCCACAAATTGGATTTTAGCATAAATGTGGAAAAACACCAGGCTATCTTCACAGATTCTGGGCAAATTCAGGTATTCGAGGGAGTAAACCTTCTATATCTGGCACCAAATGCTCAAATTTCAAAACTAACCATTGGAGTAAACTCACCTGATCTGGTTTTGCTTGATTCCAGTCGACTAGAAGAGCTGGATTCCGATTTAGTCGTCAAAATCAAGGCATTAGACCCGCCAAAATCAGCGTTATGGGTACTGTTTGAGTATAATACATCGGAAGAAACCACTTTTTCTCTGGCGTATAGCGCTACTTTTGATGCCGATGTAGCTGATGTCAAGTTTTCCAACCAGAATGTGGGTCGGGAGGTCACTGGAACCATACTTGAGAGAGGCGCCTATTTCAGTCCGGGGGCTTTCTATTATCCTCGAGGTGAAGATGGCCTCATGAATTTTGAAGTGACGGCCACCATCCCAGTGACCTGGGAGTCCATTGCTGATGGAAATAGTGTTGCCAGCACCCATTCCGAAGATACAAAAACCCAAAGCTGGAAGAATCCCTATCAATCGGATGGTCTTATGTTTATGGCTGCCCCCTTTCGTGTTAAACACGAAAAAGCCGGGGATGTTGATGTTTACTGCTATTTCTTCGAAGAGGATACCAGCCTTTTTGAAACCTATCTTCCTGCCACCGTGGGTTACGTGAAGATGTACTCAGAGTTGATCGGTGATTATCCCTATAAACGTTTTACCGTAGCGGAAAACTTTTTCCCTACGGGCTATGGGATGCCAGCCTGGACGCTTCTGGGTCAGCAGGTCATTCGCCTGCCATTTATTGTCATGACATCATTAGGACACGAAGTGCTCCACAACTGGTGGGGTAACAGTATCTATGTCGATTATGAGAATGGCAACTGGTGTGAAGGCTTGACCGTTTATGGCGCAGATTATCACTATAAGCTGCAGCGTAGCCCCTCCAGTGCCAGGGATTATCGCAAAGACATTCTCAAACAGTACAAAAGCTATGTCACAGAAGAGAATGAATTTCCCGTCAGGGAATTCGAGGCCCGTCATAATGCTGAGAGTCGGACCATCGGCTACAACAAAGCCATGATGATTTTCCATATGATTGAAGAAATTATCGGTGAAGAAGCCTTCTTCCAGGCCTGGCGAGATGTGTTTGCCGAGAACAAGGGTCAAAAGGTTTCCTGGGAAAAATGGCTGGAGGCCTATGAAAAATCATCAGGTAAAGACCTGAGCTATATTATTCCCCAATGGATTGATCGTGTGGGTGCAGCCCAGATTCAGGTTGAACTGCTTGAGTCTGAATTTGTGAACGACCAGACCAGAATAGAATTCAAGGTGACTCAATCAGGCTCAGATCTGTATGACTTGAAAATCCCAGTCAAATTTATGGGGGTTGAGAATCAGGATGGCTGGGTTGGTCTCACAGAACCATCTGCCATCTTCGAATTTACAGTGGATGGCAAGGCCACGGCCTTTGAATTGGATCCTGACTATAATCTTTTCAGACACCTCTATCCTCAGGAGATTGAAGCGACGGTTGCTGCCGCCATGGGGGCCCAGGAAAAACACTTCTGGTTCTATGTAGATGGTGAAAAAGACGCGCTGAAATCCTTTGGTGATGCCCTTACAGAAGGTGATATCACCCCTGCTTCCGCAGCAGATGCGGTGACCGTTGGTCTGGAAGGCAATTATGCTATTTTTGCGTTGAACCCCACTCAGTTACCACCCGAATTGTCTAAACATATTCAAATGGACAAGACAAATATCGCCATTAATGGCGATACCTTTCCACGGGCCGGCCATACCTTTATCCTGAGTTCCGATGAGGAAGAAATCGCAGCAAAAATGCTGGTGGTGATTTCAGATGATCTGAGCTCTTTGCCGCGCATCGGTGAATTGATTCCCCATTATGGGAAATACTCATATCTGGTTTTTAAAGGTGCCCGCAATGTCGCGAAAGGTCAGTGGCCAGCGCTCACCAGCCCATTGAGAATAACACTGTAACAATCAATATCTACCAACCCCGTTCCTGAAGTAGAATCTTCGGGAGCGGGGTTGGTTCTTCAAAAAAAATCCTCAAGCCACTACTTGTAAAGATCATCAAAAAGCATAATTTCAGGCGCATAGACTCACAGCAACCAACTGGGGTAATCTTTATGAAAAACTGCTATTATCACGCTATTTACAGACCCTTTCAGGGAAAGAAATAATATGTCAAAAAATCTTGTGAAGGATAAGTCCCTGGAGGCATGGATCTGGGATGCGGCTTGTTCCATTCGGGGAGCCAAAGATGCCCCAAAATATAAAGATTATATTCTACCCCTCATTTTTACCAAACGACTCTGTGATGTCTTTGATGATGAATTGAACCGCATTGCAAAGGAGGTGGGCTCCCGTGAAAAAGCCTTTAAACTGGTCAAGGCGGACCCAAAACTGGTTCGCTTCTACCTGCCTCTGATCCCCAAAGTTATTAAAGATCCAGTATGGTCTGTCATTCGTAAGATTTCAGACAAAATCGGTGAAGAAGTCACCACCCACATGCGGGACATTGCCAAAGCAAATCCCCTGCTCCAGGGTATTATTGACCGCGTTGACTTCAACGCCACTACGCATGGACAAAGAGATTTAGACGATGATCGCCTCTCCAATCTGATAGAGGCCATCAGCACCAAACGTCTCGGATTAAAAGATGTAGAAGCCGACATCATCGGGAAAAGCTACGAATATCTCATTCGCAAATTTGCTGAAGGTGGTGGTCAAAGTGCTGGTGAATTCTATACCCCACCCGAAGTTGGCGAGATCATGTCACGGGTTTTGGAGCCAGAAGCAGGTATGGAAATATATGATCCCTGCTGTGGATCAGGTGGCTTGCTGATTAAGTGTGAAATTGCCATGGAAACCCGGACCCGGAGCAAACGCAAACGAACCTTTGCCCCGCTACAACTTTTTGGACAGGAATACATCCCCGATACCTGGGCCATGGCCAACATGAACATGATCATCCATGACATGGAGGGGCAGATTGAAATTGGCGATACCTTTAAGAAGCCCAAATTTCATATCCGGGGAAAATTACAGAAATTTGACCGGGTAATCGCCAATCCCATGTGGAACCAGGACTGGTTTATCGAAGCCGATTATGATGCGGATGAATGGAACCGCTTTCCAGAGGGAGCCGGATTCCCTGGCAAACAATCAGCGGATTGGGGCTGGGTCCAACATATCAATGCCAGTTTGAATGCCACAGGTCGCGCCGCCATTGTTTTGGATACAGGGGCCGTTTCACGGGGATCAGGGAATGCTGGGAAAAATAAGGAAAAGCTGGTCCGTCAGTGGTTTGTGGATCAGGATGTGGTGGAAAGCGTGCTCTATTTGCCGGAGAACCTGTTTTATAACACCACAGCACCTGGAGTCATTCTTTTTCTTAACCAGGCCAAACTTAAAAAACGTCAACACAAGATTTTATTGGTGAATGCCAGTCAGATTTTTGAAAAAGGAGACCCCAAAAACTTTATTCCCGAAGCTGGGATTGAAAAAATATCCCAAACCCTGATCAACTGGCAGGAAACCGACAAGCTCAGCCAGATCGTCTCCCTGAAAGCCTTCCAGAAGAATGACTACAACATTTCTCCCAGTCGCTATATCCACACCGCCGATGCTGAAACCTATCGCCCTATCCCGGACATACTAAAAGATCTGAAAAAAATTGAAAAAGCCAGCCGAAAAACCGATCGGGAATTAAAACAAATCCTGGATCAGTTGGGAATCAGTTCATGAAAATTTTTATCAGTAGCGTCCAAAGAGAATTTGAACAGGAGCGTCAGGCCCTGGGCGAATATCTTGCTGGGGATCCTCTCCTGCGCCGCTTCTTTGAATGTTTTATCTTCGAGCGGGATGTTCCTGCCACGGATCGTCGTCCCAATGAAGTCTATTTGTCAGAACTGGCCGGGAATGACATTTATATTGGACTTTTTGGTGATCAATATGGCTGGGAAAATCCAGCCGGACTATCCCCAACCCATTTAGAATTCAATGAAGCAACACGTCTTAATATAACCCGTTACATTTTCATAAAAGGCGAGAAGGATGATGGCAAGCATCCCAAAATGCAGACTTTGATTCATGAGGTGGAGGGACAATTGGTTCGCCGCCGTTTCAAATCATCCGCCCAGTTGCATGCCGCGGTTTATGCCAGCCTGGTGGACCATCTTGAGTTCACAGGGGCCATTACCCAGGCACCCTGGGATGCCAGGGGCGCGCGTAACAGTAGTATAAGTGATATCGACCCCGAACGAATACAGACCTTTGTGCGTCGGGCTCGCCGAGCCAGAAACTTTCCTCTGCCTGAAGAAGCTGATGTCGGTGAAGTTCTCACCCACCTCAACCTTCTGGATGGCGGAAAGCCAACCCATGCAGCCATCCTTTTGTTTGGGCGTCAGCCCCAGCGCTTTACCCAACCCTCAGAGGTGAAGTGTGCTCATTTTCATGGCATCCAGGTTGCCAAACCCATTCCGTCCTACCAGACCTACAAAGGCACCGCCTTTGAATTGGTGGATCAATCAATCGATTTTGTTATGTCCAAGATTAATGTGAGTGTGGGCACGCGAGCGGAGGGTCCTCAGGCCCCTGTAGAATATGAAATTCCCCGTGAAGTGGTGGCCGAAGCCATTGTGAATGCCATTGCCCACCGCGACTATTCCAGTAATGGCAGTGTACAGGTCATGTTGTTTGCTGATCGTCTCGAAGTCTGGAATCCCGGCACCTTGCCACCCTCTCTCACCACCCAACAGCTCAGGGAGCACCATGGTTCTTTCCCTAGAAACCCCCTGCTGGCGGAACCCCTGTATCTCACAAAATATATCGAGCGTATGGGCACGGGCACCCAAGACATGATTCGTCGCTGTGTTGCCGCAGGTCTTCCAGAACCGGAATTCAAACTCACCGATGGATTTGTGAGCATGATCAGGCGACCCCAGGCCCATGATGAGGCCCATGTTGGGACCAAGTCGGGACTAAGTCGGGACCAGGTTGGCACCAAGTTGGCACCAAGTCGGCACCAGGTTGAGATTCTCCGTAAGTGCCTCACCGCCAGTAGTATTCCGGAATTAATGCTTATTGCTCAACGAAAGGATCGCACCAAGTTCCGGCACCAGGTCCTACAGCCTTTACTGGATGCTGGCTGGTTGACCATGACCATCCCAGATAAACCCACCAGCAGCAAACAGCGCTACCAGACCACAGACAAAGGCCGCTTGCTTCTCGATTCAGGTCGCGGCACCCCATAGGGGAAGGAACTCGGATATTGATAAATATGAAAAGGGACATAATGGGAACATTGGGGACAATTAAAATTTGACACTCAAAAAGCGAAATACAGAGTTCGGGCAGTTTCCCAAAGAGTGGAGAGTAGATCGTGTAGATTCCGTTTTTCATATTCAACAAGGAAAACAGGTATCAAAGAAAAACAGGGAAGGAAAAAATCAAGCTCCCTTTCTTCGCACAAAAAATGTCTTCTGGAACAAGATCAATCTCGAAAAATTGGATGAGATGCACTTTTCCACAAGTGAAATGGAAAAGCTTACACTTAAAACCGATGACCTACTTGTTTGCGAAGGTGGTGATATAGGGCGGACGGCAATTTGGAACGGTAAACAAAAAAAGGTTTATTATCAAAACCATCTTCATCGGCTTAGAAAATCGTCTGAGGAAATAAATTCCCAATATGCATTGTTTTGGTTTTGGTATGCTTTCAAAATTGGCAAGCTCTATCATGGAAGGGGAAATGTTACCACAATACCAAATCTGTCTCGGTCAAAACTTGCCGAACTCCCTCTTGTGCTCCCTTCGGTAATAGAACAAACCAAAATAGCCCAGATTCTTTCCATGGTTCAGCAGGCCATTGAGGACCTGCAACAGCTCATCGACATCACGACTGAACTCAAAAAAACCCTCATGCAGCAGCTCTTTACGAAAGGTCTCCACAACGAAACCCAAAAACAAACCGAAATTGGGCCGGTGCCGGAGAGTTGGGGAGAAACAAAGCTTGAGGAGATTGCCTCGTTACGCTCTGGGGGTACTCCGCGCAGAACAAACTCTGATTATTGGCTTAATGGAGAGATACCATGGGTAAAAACGGGGGAGATTAAATATCAATCAATTCTTACCACTCAAGAATGTATCTCGGAAAAAGGGTTAACAGCTTCAAGTGCCACCCTTTTTAACACAGGAACACTATTGATGGCTATGTATGGACAGGGTGTAACGCGTGGCAGGGTTGGGATTCTTGGTCTTGAAGCGGCTACAAACCAAGCCTGTGTTGCGATTATTCCAAGAGACGAGAAACCAATCCAAACAAAGTACTTATATTATTATTTCCAATTTTTGTATAAGGCTTTAAGAAGATTTGGTCATGGAGCGAATCAAAAGAATTTGAGTGCGACAATTCTAAAATCATTTCCGGTGATGCTGCCTGATATAAACACCCAAAAGACCACTGTAGTTGCGTTGAATGCCTTAGACAACAAGATTAGATTAGCTCAAAATAAAGCGGATGCCTGGAGCCAATTGTTTAAAACGCTGTTGAATGAAATGATGACAGGAAAAATCAGCACAAACGAGATGCATATCGTTTAATCAGAAGGAGGCTTTTAGTATGACACTATTGGGGGGCCCTGCAGATAAACTGGGTAACCGCTATGAACAATGGTGGACGGTATATCAACTCACACGAATCCTTTTTGGAGAAGCCCAAAGCATACGAATTGAAGATCCTTCTGTTGATAAAGCAGAATTTGTGCTTACAACAGATCATGGGGATGAACTCCATCAAAACAAACGAGATTCTTCTTCAGGCTCTTGGTCCCTTGCCCAATTGTGCAACAAGCAAAACAAAATTATTCAAGCCATTTGTAAACAGCTGGCTGGCAACAGTAGGAAATTCTTCTTTGTTTCAGGGTCAGATGCACCAGAATTAAGAGAACTTTCAAAGCGTTCACGAGATGCAGCAAGCCAGGCTGAATACAAGACATACTTTTTAGCAAGTAAAGCAAAGGCACAAAAGTTTGATAAAATGGTTGAGCTCTCGGGATGTTCTTCAACCTCCTCAGTATATGATATTCTCCAGCGTATTCATATCCGACGGCTTGACGAGAAAGCAATTATAGACCTGGTTAATGCCTCGATTAAAACACTATTTCTATCTAAACATAAAGCGGTGTGCGATCATCTGAGAACCCTTGTGCTGGATTCTGTCCATAAATCCTTGAACAGAGAAGACCTTGTCTCATCATTAAACAATGCGGGTCATCACTTAAGAAATATTCTTGAGCCGAGTGATACTCCTACAATCATTTCAGAAACAACCGATAGACACATTCGCTCTCTTCAAAGAAAACTGATCAATAGAAAGATCATTCCACGTTCAGTTAGCCAGCAATGCGTTCAAATAGTTCAAAACAATCATGATGGTGTAAACCTCGTCCTGACAGGGAAAGCGGGAGGGGGCAAAACTGCCTGTGTCCTGGAATGTATAGAACGACTCCAAGAATCAGCCACTGAGCCAGTGGTGCTCTCCTTTAGGGTAGATCGTCTTCCAACAGTAAGGAATACTCGGGAGCTGGGAGAGTTTCTTGGCCTGGAGGAATCTCCAGCACTGGTTCTGGAGGCAGCGCTGAATCAAACAGGCAGCTCTGGCATTCTCATCATTGATCAGCTAGATGCTATATCAATGACGTCTGGTCGAAATACAGAACTGTTTGATGTTGTGGAAGATTTGATTCACGAAATACAAGCTCTGAGAACACACAGCAGGATTGACTTGCTCATTGTTTGTAGGGCCTTCGATTGGGAAAATGATCATCGGTTTCGAAAACTTTTCTCAGAAAAGAGTACCAAGTTAGAAATTGATGATTTTTCACTTGAAGAAGTGAAAGAACAACTATCCTTAGCATCGTTTCCTGTCCATAAATTTTCTGAGAAACAACTTTCGTTGCTCCAAACACCACAAAATTTATCAGTCTTCTTTGATGCAAAGATTCTTCAGGAGGCGGCCCCGGAGTTTTTCTCCTCGAGAGACTTGTTTGATCTTTATTGGCAAACCAAAAGGCTGGCCGTCTCTGAACGTAGCTCACAGAATCTTGACCTCTGGGTTGAGATCCTACAGCTTATAACAGATGAGATGACACAATCCCAGAAACTCTCTATCAATAAAGAGCGTTTGGACCAATTCTCAGAGCAATACCTGAACCAAATGGTTTCAGAGGGCGTTTTAGTGCTCCTTAGAAACCCACCTTCTCCGAAGGTGGTAATGTTCTGATCGGTTTGCGTGTAGGCTAAAAGTCACTAGATTGAAGGATGAGCCGCTATAAGAAGAT
>Ga0307992_1001150_pt1 | contig 15885 bp, 14 predicted proteins | sample EllFjometagen133_FD_203162 | JGI IMG/M metagenome (GOLD analysis project Ga0307992, IMG submission 203162) | Marine microbial communities from Ellis Fjord, Antarctic Ocean - #133 | ecosystem: Environmental > Aquatic > Marine > Unclassified | place: Southern Ocean | collected 2014-10-08
GTAAATCTACCCACAATAAAGAAAAAACCAACTTTAAGTGACGGCCGTCACTTAAAGTTGGGAAATTTGGATTAACAACCAAGAATAAGAATGGCTTCCTTTAATTTATTTTAAAAATTTTTCTCAATTTTTTCTCGTTATCTATTTTCAAGGCCGTGATTACCCGAATATATTTTTCAGCTGAATAAAGTCTACTAAGCTCTAAAATACTTTTCTCAAAAGGATAAGGAGAAATAAAGACACTATGTTGAAGCTTAATAAAATTAAGATCGTATAAATGTTTTCTTAATATGGTGCGAAAAATTCTATCAGACTCAGGAATATCAAATAAAACAACTCTCCACTTGCCATCCCATTTTTTAGGTTTTTTAAATTTTATAGTGCTACCTAGCAAATTTAATTTTCTAGCCTCTTTTCTACCCTTTTTTGTTAACGTCAGCTTAAAAGAACCATTTGCCAAAATTTCTTCTTCAACAAGCTTTTCCTTTGCAAGATTTTTGACAGATCTATTAAAACTATCTTGATTTATTTTTTCCCAGTCTCTCTTTAGCGCCTTGAATATTTTATAATATCGGACTGAAGAACCAGACATCCCCAAAGCCGCTCCTCCAAGCAACGCCAACACTATCTTTTTTGTATTTTACCAAATCTATACATTATATTTTTCCAACTTTAAGTGACGGCCGTCACTTAAAGTTGGAAATGTTTATCTATTTATAATTTTTATTTTTGGTTTTAGCTTTGATTTTGGTTTTTCTCACTATTTCTTTTTCTAAAAACCAATCTTCCCCAGAATTAGAGCTAATTTAATGTCTTGGTAGGAAATTTTTTCTTTCAATTCTAGAAAAATTGATTTCAGTTTGATTTTTCCGTTGATCATAAAATCGTCTTCTTTTTTCTTTTTTTTGATTTCCTGAACTGCTTTTTTGACAGAATCGATAAGTTTTGGTTTTGGTTTTAAATAGGAAAAATCAAGATCAGGATATTTTTTTTGAATTTTTTCTAAATGTCCAATTACAGTATTTTCGACTAAACCACGCTCTTTCATAATTTCTTTCAAGCTTTTCTTTTCCTCTAAAAGTTTTTTTGTCACTTCGATAGTGTTCTCCTTTTTGGATTTCCCTCGAAAATCCACCCGCCTTTGGAGAATTTCTTTTTTTAATGTTTTTTTGGTTTCTTCAATTTCCTCTGAATCAACTGTGCCACCTTTCATTAAAATAAACTGGTGAAACATTTTTTCTTTATCTTCCTCTGAAAAAGCTTCAATTTCTTCCCAATTAGATTCTGATTCGGTTTTAATTTTTTCGTCATTATTCAAAACCGCTCGGTCAACCATTAAAGCCACATCATTCAAGCCCATCAATCGCAAACCATCAATTGATTTAATCCGCGACAACGCCACATAACCTTGTCCCACTTCAAAAGTTTTAGACAAATCAATTTCAGCGGCATCCAAAGTCATTCCTTGAGATTTATGCACCGTCAAAGCCCAAGCCAATCGCAAGGGAATTTGTTTGACAGTCGCCTTGATTTGACCTTTATCATCTTCCACTTCCCATTGTTCTTGTTTGGCAATGATTTTTCTTCCGGAAAAAATCTGGACTACTGGCGCACCGCTATACTCATCAAAATTAATTATTTTTCCCAGAGTTCCATTGATATAGCCTTTTTCATAATTATTTTTCACAAAAATCACAGCCGCCCCAATTTTCAATTTCAATTCAGGCGAGACCAAAGAGGTTTTAAAAATCCGCTCTCGATGATGTTTAACTCCTTCATCTTCAGAATCAAAAATCATTAAATCCCCCTCGATTCGATTCAATTCTTCTTCATTAATTCGATCCACATCGGCATTGTGAGTATAAAGTCTGGTCACTTTGAAATCATTAGGAAATTCTCGTTTATAACAAGAACGAAAAACCTCCATCGATTTTTCCGAGACACAGCCACCTCGAATCTCATCTAAAATATTTATCAAAGCCAAATCTTCGTGTCTAAATTTCTCATCTAAATAACAAATTTTCAAATCAGCTGATCCCCACAACGTCGTTTGCCAAATGAATTTTTCCTCTTTCAAGCTCCGAGAAATTGGGGGAAGTTGAAAAAAATCTCCTGATAGAACCAATTGCACTCCACCAAACGGTTCACTGGAGCCTTTGAATTTTCGTAAAATTTTATCAATCGTTCGAAAAAGTTCTGGGGGAATCATCGAAACCTCATCAATTATCAAAACACTGAGTCGGCTTAATCTGGTTTGCATAAATCGTTGCTTAACCAAAAAACCGACAAATCCTTCGTCCACCTCTTCACGCACGCCCAAACCAAAAAAAGAATGAATAGTCATTCCGTTGATATGAGAAGCCGCAATTCCGGTGGGCGCCAAGACTACCGGCGTAATTTTCCTGGTTTTTAAATATTCAATATATTTATTGAGTAAATAAGTTTTTCCGGTTCCGGCCGAACCAGTCAAAAAAACATTTTTACCCGCCTTTAAAATCTCCATCGCTGTTTTTTGTTTCATTTTTTGTTTAAAATTTTATAATTAAATAAGCTTATCTTTGATTGTTTCTAAAATCTTACCCATACTACCCAAAAATTTATCGGGATTATTTTTTAGTTCTGCTTTTAATTCTTTTGTAGAAAACCACCTAATTTGTTCTACTTCGTCTTCTTGAATTTTAAAATAATCTAATTTTTTATCAATTTGCAAATAATACCACTGACAAAAATAATTACGTTTTCCAGTTCTTTTGATTTTATGGGCTTTTTTAAAAACCTCTCCTTTCAAGCCAATTTCTTCTTCGGCTTCTTTATAAACATTAGATTCATAAGTTTCGCCTTCTTCGATCGTCCCAGCTACCGCTGGTCCCCATTTTCCTGGATTATTTTTTTTCTGAAAACTTCGTTGCGCCAACAAAACAGCTTCGCTTGAATTTTCAATCCACAAAGCTGAAACTCGATAGGTATCTGCTTGTTTTATTTCTTCAAATTTTTTTGAACCAATAATTTCATCGTTCTCGTCAACTATAATTATTTTATTCATATCTTTAATGACAACTTTTAAATTTTAACATTTTAATTTGATTTGGAACAATTTGCCCGTCTCGCTGAGGCTTGCCGAAGCGGAGAATAATTTGAATTTTGAAATTTGCAACAACCTCTTTTCAGATAAGTTCTCATTGCTCGATCGAAAGCTAATTCCGAATCCTCAGTTTCTTCAATACGCTCATAGCCCACTTTTGCTAGCCATAATTTGAAAGGCTCAGTTTTAGGAGATGGAATAGACTGAATTAATCTCAAAAGATTTTCCGTATCAGCGACATCAGTTTCTCGCATTTTTCCATCCTCAGCTTTTAATTTCAACTGGTTACATTTTGTAACCGTTTCGTTCCCTTCTTTATTTAATCTATATTTCAAAACTTTCCAATAATTTCTAGCGCCTTGATTCGTGCTTTGATTTGTTAAAATTGCAATAATATCAATCACCGAAAAATACCAAAGTTCTTTCTCGTCATCCCAATGACGACGAATTTGGTTATCCTTAAAAATTATAATTGAATTTTCTTTTTTATTCATAATTTTTTAATAAAAATACAAAACTTGACAAATGTCAATGATTCTAATATAATATAGGTACAAATGGCCTTCGGGCTCCGAGACCCTCGTTTATTTATAGACGAGGGATCGTTTTTTATTAGAACTATAACAATTTTTTAATTTTCTTGCGAACTTGCTTGAATTCTTTTTCAGGTAAAACCCTAATTTTACGTATTAGCCTTTTACTAGAAATCAATTTTAATTGAGACAAAATCAAAGAAGATTTAGGATTACTATAATCAAGTTTCAAATAATATTTACCTTTTTTATTTTTAGTAGTCAAAGGCAACGACCAGAAAATATCTTTATTAAATTTTTTTAAAACCAAAACAGGTCTTTCAAAATTACAATTTTTTCCGTCTTGTTCAAAACCAATATTCGCCCCCAGGCTAGTCCACCAAATTTCTCTCTCTTTAAAATAAATTTTACGTTCCTTGGATTGAATTTTTATTTTTATTTTATACCACTTTTCAAAAAGTATTTTTATTGTTTTCATATTTAAAATTTTTCAACTATTTTTTTAGATTTTAAACTTAAAAACTTGAGTGAAGTTCGACCCACCTTCGCTGAAGCTACGGCGAGGCAAGGGAAAATCCGAGTAGCGTATGAGAGCACATCGAAAAGCAACGGAGGATTTAACAAAGAAATTCACCGAATTTTTAAGTTTGAGACTGGAAAACTCCAAAGTTGAAGACTTTTTCTACCCTACCACAAATATTTATCTGATCATCTTTATGTAAAATAATCGGTTGATGTTCGCTATTACGGGATTCTGGCATCAGAACTGGCGTATATTCATCAATTTTATGAAATTTTTTAATTGTGCCTAGACCGTTTATTACCGCTACCACTCGATCTCCCAAAGTCGGTTCTCCTTTAATTTTTTTCACTAGAACCAAATCCCCACTTTCAATATGAGCTTTATTCATACTATCGCCGACCGCTTTCACGAAAAAATAATCTTTTTTATTTCCTTTGATATATTTTTTAGAAATACTAATCGAATCTTCTTCATAATCTTCCGCAAAATTCAAAGCTTCTCCGCAATTGGCGTTTCCCAATAAAGAAATTTCCACTAAACCACTGGCTACTTCCTGCAATAATCGAATTCCCCGCGCTTTTTCAAATCGCTGAACAAAACCTTTTTCCTCTAGGACTCCTAAGTATTGAACCAAACTATTATTACTTTTCAATTCCAAACCATTTTTGCAAAGTTCTCCTCGAAGTTCCTCGAAAGTCGGAGACATTTTCTTCTCTATGATAAATTCTTCGATGGTTTCCAAAACTTTTTCTTGTTTTTTTGTTAATTTTTTGTTCATATTTTTATTTTTAATTTTTATGAATTTATATAACCATATACATACTAAGATAAAAAACTTGGGGCGTCAAGTTTTTTTAATTTACAGTTTACAATTTTCAATTTACAATGAATTTTCAATGACTTAATTTTCAATTTTCAAACGTTTCTTTTTCTTGTTTTTAGCCTTGATTGAGGCTTTTTTTCGTGATATAATAAATTTAAGAAGCTTCTCCGTTCCCTCTAAATTATCATTCAAATCTACCTCACTAAATATGTTAAAAATCTCTAAAATCTTATTTTCAATTCTTTTGTTCAATATAATTTGTCCATATTTTCTATTGACTTTTTCGATAGGAGAAGATAAAACTTCGAAAAGCGCCGTGAGGCGCTATTTTTTTGATTTTAGATTTTAGATTTGATTTGGAATAGCTTGAAATAATTTGCCCGTCTCGCTGAGGCTTGTCGAGACGAAAGCTTTGGAACAATTTTATTTCTTCACTACTCGTTTGAATTCCTCAAAAGTCTCTTCTAGTTCCCTCACAATATCATTCTCCAACTTCTCTTTCAAGATCCTCAAAACCTCCCCATAATACCAAACCTGTTTTTCAACTGGAGCGTTGAAGTCCGTCCACATTGCATCACCTTGCTCTTCATAAATCATCAGCATTGATTTAAGATTGTGAATTTTATCCGCGGCACAAACTAAAAATGATTCCTGACTGTCATTTCGTAAATTTTTTAGATACTGATCTTTTCTTTCCTGCCAAGTTTCTTTGTCAGTTTCACCGTTATTAAAATCTTTATCTTCGCTGACTCCTCGCACAATATTGGCTACTTTTTCTCCAAAATCTTTTTTCAAATCTTCATAATAATAACCTTCAACATCTTCTAATAAATCATGCAATAGGCCAGCCACAATTACATTCTCGTCTTCAACATATTCAGACAAGATAATTGCTACTGAAAAAGGATGGACTATGTAAGGAAGATTAGAACTTTTTCGCATTTGACCATTGTGTTTGTCAGTTGCCAAATTAAGCGCTTTTTGAATTTTTTGAGTTAATTTCATTTGATTTTTTTAAAATAATTTAATTCAGTATAGCATCAATATAGCATTTTTTATTGCTCTATCCAAAGATAAAAACTATAATAAGGATAATCCTTAATCAATCTCAGAAAAAATATGAAGAAAACAAAATTAAATTTATTTGAAATTGGTTCGATATTTTGGATAATGACTAGTTTATTAGTTTTGTTAGTTTCTTTTTTGGGAATTTTTAATATTTATTCAACAATATTAATTATCTTAATTTCTGCTATTATTCCGATTATTTTATATAAAAGAAAAATTCTTCAAATTGAAAAGCTTTCTGGAAGTTTTAAAGTTCTAGTCCTAGTTGTCTTGGGTGTTTCAATTTTGTTTTCAATTTTCACTACTCCCACAATTTTTGGTGGACGAGATGAAGGGTCTTATAGCAATTCAGCTATAATGATGGTCAATGATGGACAGCGCGCGCACGACAGCGAATTAATAGAAAACTTTTTTGATATTTACGGAGAATCTAAAGCTTTGAACTTCCCCGGTTTTCAATATAACTCCGAAGAAAATATTGAAAGTCAATTTTTGCCTGGTTATCCTAGTTGGCTAGCAATTTTCTATCAATTATTCGGTTTAAATGGTCTAAAATTTGCCAATTTAATTCCTTTTATGACTTTGATTTTGTCTTTCTATTTAATCATAACCAAAACTCTTCCTTTAGTAAAAAATGTCGAACCCAAAGAATGTGTTTTGAATTGCAAAAATAAAAACTGTTGGACCCGATTAGATCAAGCTGAACAATTTGGTTGGCTAGGCGCGATTTTTCTGATAACTTTTATGCCCTTAGTGATTTTTTACAAATTTACTTTAAGCGAAATTTACTTCGCTTCGCTCTCTTGGTTTAGCGCCTATTTAATAATCAGATATTTAGAAAATAAACTTTTTCGAAAATTCAAACTAATTTTCATTCCCTTGTTTTTAATGCTTTTCATTCGAATCGAAACAGTCGCAATTATTTTTGCTTTTTTACTAATAATGATCGGGAAAGATTTCAATCACCTCAAACAAGCTCGTTTTCAATTATTTTTTGTTTTTTCAGGGATACTTCTTTTAAGCGTCGTCTGCTTAGAACCTAATTTTTTTATCAACGCCGTCAAAGGAATTTCAGAAATCTCAGGGCTAAATGCCAATGCTATTCCCGAATCTCGTGAAGCCACTCTCTTGAGAAAACTTCTTCCGGATGATTGGAAAAATTTTTATAGTCTTAAAATTTGGTTTAACTATAATTTAGCGCCTTTTTTCTTAATGGCTGGAACATTTTTAATTTTCTTTTTTAAATCAGTTTTTAAAAATAAAAAATTCGGCGACGAAAAAGCACAGGTGATTATTCCTTTTTTACTTTTTTCTCCAACTTTAATTTATCTAATTGATGCTAATATTTCTCTTGATCACCCTTGGATGCTCCGAAGATGGATTTTTACTATTGTGCCCATAATCTTTTTCTATTCAACCTTTTTCTTGTTTTATTTAAGACAAAAAAATAAAGTTTTCTTTAGACTGATTACCACTTTCATAATAATTGGTAATTTAGCTTTATTTACAGTCCCTTCTCAAGAAGCTAACGGCCAATGGAACAATTTTTTAACTTTTTCTCAAAATAAAAACCTACTAGAACAAACTCAAGAATTAGCTAAATTATTTGGCAAAGATGATTTGATTCTAATTTCTCAAAAAACTTCCGGTTCAGGCTGGTCATTAATTTCAGAACCAATGAGAAATATCTTCAATCGTCAAGCCATTTATTTTTTTAATGCCAAAGATTATGCTGAATTAGACCATGATGATTTTAAAGATATTTATCTAATCACTAGCGAACCAGAGAAATTTTTATATGAGAACATTCCCAAAGAAAAAATTACTGAAAAAGTTATCGAAAATATGATCATTAATCCATCAAGAAATCCTTCTCAAAAACCTCAAATATCAGAGACTCGAACAAAAATAAATATTTATAAAATAATTCAATAGAATCTTGATAAATTCTTATCACGTTAGATGACAAAAACAGAAAAAACAAATGAAACTTCTAATTTCAAGTATTTGCTTGGTTTTTCTTTGATTTCTGAAATTGGACCAGCTCGCTTTAAAAAAATTAGTGAACATTTTGAATCGATTGAACAAGCTTGGAATTCATCCGAGACAAAATTAGTCAAAATTTTTGGTCAAAAAATAAGCCAGAAAATAATAGCCGATAGAAATAAAATTAACTTAGAGCAGGAGCTAGAATTATTAAAGACTGAAAATATTGAAGTTATTAGTCCGAAGTTTTCTTTCAAAGATTTCCCTGGAATCAACAGTCAATATTTTCCCCAAAAACTTCAAGAAATTCACTCGACTCCTTTTATCCTATTTACCAAAGGAGAACTAGCATTATTAAATAAAAATCAATTAGCCATCGTTGGCTCTCGCCGTCCTACTCATTACGGAAGACAAGTCATTGAAAAAATAGGCCCTGAAATAACTTTATCAGGTTTGGTTATTACCAGCGGAATGGCAATGGGAATTGACACCCTGGCTCATCGGACCGCTTTAAATAATCATCAACCGACTATCGCGGTTCTAGGAAGCGGATTGGGGCAAAAAATATTACGGAAATCTTTTAATCATAAATTAGGCGAAGAAATAATCGAAAAAAATGGTTTGTTAATTTCTGAATATCCTCCCAATTTCGAAGCCAGTAAATTTACCTTTCCAGCTCGCAACAGAATTATTAGCGGACTTTCTTTGGGCGTTTTAATAATAGAAGCGGCCGAGCGAAGCGGAACACTAATCACTGCCCGTCACGCTATTGAACAAAATCGGGAAATTTTAGTAATTCCTGGAAATATTTTTTCGGAACAATCCATCGGAACTAATAAGTTAATTAAACAGGGAGCTCAACCGATTACTTCTGCTAATGATATTTTTAGGGCTTTGAATTGGAAAATTAGTCAAACTAATTCAACTGAAAAATCTTCTCCGCCAATTCTTAATGACGATACTGAGAAATTAATTTATGCTAAATTATCCTTTGATCCACAGCCGTTAGACAAGCTAATTTTGAAATGTAAGCTGGACATTTCTTTAATTTCCATTAAGCTATCAATGTTAGAGTTACGGGGAATTGTGAAAAATGTAGGGGGAGGATACATCAGAAACTAGCGTTTCAATTTTTAATTTTCAATTTTGTAATTTTTAAATAAATTTTAAATTCTAATTTTTAAACTTCGCGAACGAAACGTTTTGATTTTAAAAATTATGATTTATTTATAAAATTACAAAGTGCCCTCGGGTGAAAATTATAAAATTTTAATTCAACAAATTTACAATTCGAATTAGCAATCCCAATTAAATTTTTTAAAAACCAACAAACATGAAATTATTAATCGTCGAATCGCCCACTAAGGCTAAGACTATTTCCAAATTTTTAGATAAAACCTATAAAGTTGAATCATCCAAGGGACACGTAATGGATTTAAGAAAAAATAAATTGAGCGTAGATTTGGAAAATAATTTTAAACCAGAATATATCATTCCCGAAAAAGCCGAAAAACAAGTGGCTATTTTAAAAAAATTAGCGAACAAAGCAGACACTGTTATCCTGGCGACTGATGAGGACCGCGAAGGAGAAGCTATTGCTTGGCATTTAATTACCGCTTTAGACTTAAAAAACCAAAAAATTGAAAGAATTGCTTTTCACGAAATAACCCAAAAAGCTATTGAAGCAGCTTTAAAAAACCCAGGAAAATTAGATATGGGACTAGTCAATGCCCAACAAGCGCGAAGAGTTTTAGACCGATTAGTAGGTTATAAATTATCTCCATTGTTGTGGAGCAAAATCAGAAGAGGTTTGAGCGCTGGACGAGTTCAATCAGTAGCAGTTCGCTTGATTGTTGAACGAGAGGAAGAAATCAAAAAATTCAAAGATCAAGAATACTGGGAAGTTTCCACAGAACTAGAAAAAGATCAGAAAAAATTTAAAGCTAGACTTTGGAAAAAAGATGATAAAATTTACAAGAAATTAGATATAAATAACGAAAAAGAAGTTCGGGAAATTGAAGCTGATTTGAAAAAATCCAAACCAACTATTGAAAAAATCAATAAAAAAGAAATTAGCAAAAATCCACCTCCTCCTTTTATCACTTCAACCCTGCAACAATCTGCCAACAATATTTTGGGCTTCTCCGCTAAGCAAACTATGATGATTGCGCAGAAACTATATGAAGGAGTGGCATTGGAAGACAAAAAGGCAACCGGACTAATTACCTATATGAGAACAGATTCCTTGAGTCTTTCAGACCAAGCTACTTCCGAAGCCCAAAAAACTATCGATAAATTATTTGGCCCTGAATACGCCTTAGAAAAACCTCGCTTTTACAAAACCAAAGCCAAAGGAGCTCAAGAAGCTCATGAAGCAATTCGACCAACCTTCCCTAGCAAAGATCCTGAATCAATCAAGCAGTATCTCGACTCCAAACAATATCGACTTTATAAATTAATTTGGCAACGAATGGTCGCCAGTCAAATGGCTGCTGCTAAAATTGATTCTACCACCATTGAAATTAGCGCCGATAACTACAAATTAAAAGCTTCCGGTTCGATTGTTCGTTTTGATGGTTATATGAAATTAACCGGTCAAAAAAACGAAGATAATATTTTGCCTGAATTAACAGAAAATGATAAACTGAAATTAAATAAAGTTTTAACCGAACAAAAATTCACGCAACCTCCGAGTCGCTACAATGAAGCCTCTTTAGTCAAGGCTTTGGAAAAAAATGGAATCGGACGACCCTCTACTTACGCCCCAACTATTTCTACCGTTCAAACCAGGGGTTACGTCGAAAAAGACGAAAGTAAAAAACTATTCCCCACTGAAATTGGAACAGTTGTCAATCAACTTTTAGTCGAACATTTTTCCGAAATTGTTGATTATCAATTTACCGCTGATGTTGAAAATAGTCTAGATGAAATTGCTGATAATAAAAAAGAGTGGACAAAAATTATAGGTGATTTTTATAAACCATTTGAAAAAAATTTAAAAATGAAAAACAAAGAAATCAAAAAAGAGGATTTCCAAAAAGATTTGGGACGAAAATGTCCTAATTGTGGAAATAAACTAATTGAAAAATTTGGTCGATTTGGAAAATTTATTGCTTGTAGCAATTATCCAGAATGTAAATTTACCGAAAAAACCAAAGAAGACCAAGCAGTTGAAGATAAAATTATCAAATCTGAGGGCGGTAAAGATGGCAAAGTCATTTGCGAAAAATGTGGTTCTCCAATGAATGTCAAAAACGGACCTTACGGACCTTTCTTGGGTTGTAGCAATTATCCAGCCTGCAAAAATATTAAAAAAGTAGAAAATAAAATTGGAGTAAAATGCCCAGAATGCGGAAGTGATATGGTTGAAAAAAAATCCAAAAAGGGCCGAGTGTTTTATGGCTGTAGTGGTTATCCAAAATGTAATTTTATGAGCTGGTATAAACCAACTGGAGAAAAATGCCCAAATTGCAAAAGTCCCTTGGTTCATAAACCTAATAATAAAATCGCCTGCTCAAAAAAAGATTGCGGTTATGAAAAATAAATTAAAATATTTCGTATTACCTATTGTAAGCCGTTTATCAGTAAACGGCTTTTAAGTTTTATATTACAGTAAATGGTCTTTCCTGAAACAAGAAAAATTTTTCGGCGTTGACAAAAAGATTTTTTAATGTTAAGATATACATTCAAATATCATAGAAACAAAATTAAAAAACAAAAAGTTTCTAAAAATTATTTGATTGTAAATCTTCTTTATTTTAGTTATTATTGCTATTCCTAAAAACTTGTAAAATTTTTAAAAATAGTTTAAAATTAAATTAATTGATAAAAGAAATTTAATAGATTTCTAAAATAAAAAAGAAAATAAAAATAAGCAAAAAATGATGACTTTGAATAAAAATAATTCTCATGACGAGAATAACTCTGAAATGAGTCAAGCCGAGGCACTACAAAAAGTAATTGCTGAAGCCGAAAAAACTATTACTGCCACTAAACAAAAATTAGCCCAAATGCAAGGCTCTCAAAATCTCGATACCCGAAAAGATTTTCGTAATGATAATCCTGGAACTGCTGTTTATGGAGTTTTCGATGGTCAAATAATGATTGGAGAAGATGGCAAACAATATCCAGTCCCTTCTAACTACGCTTCTAAATCCAAGCTAGTAGAAAATGATATGTTAAAATTAACTATAACGCCAACTGGTAATTTTATTTACAAACAAGTTGGTCCAGTCGAGAGAAAATATTTAATTGGAATTGTCGAAAAAGACGAACGAGGAAATTTTGTAATTAATTCAGAAGGCAAAAAATATAAAACTTTATTAGCCGCCGCGACTTATTTTAAAGTTGAAGCTGGAGACGAAATTACCTTAGTAATACCTCGAGACAAAGAGCCAGTTTGGTGTGCTATTGAAAATATTTTAAGAAAAGCGGATGATGTTCATAAAAGCGATATCAATGCCGAAGTTTATGAAAGACTAGCTGAAGTTAAACGAAACGAAATTGAAAATGAGAAACAACAACGGCAACGACACTCTGATTTTGAAAATGAAAAAATCGAAGAAACTCCAGAAAAAGAAAGTTCGGCTCCTTCCGCCATTGAAAGACTAGAAAAAGAGATGGAAGAAGAACGTCAGAAACTGAATGCGCTGAGTACTCACAAAAACGTTGAACTTTCCGAAAAAGAAATCTCAGCCCTTGAAAAAGAAGCTAGCCAACCTGCCATAGAACAATAGAAAAATAAAAAATATATGCAAAAAAATATCAAAAAACTTCTCAAAAAGTATCCAATCATTGGTCAATTTATTCGATTTGGATTAATCGGAGGGTTAAATACAGGTGTTGACTTAGTAATTCTTATTACTTTGATGACTTTAAGCGGTCTTAAGGCTGGAATCGCCTATACTGCTTTCAAGGCTATTTCTTTTTGTATTGCTTCCACCCTGAGTTATTTTATGAATAAACGTTGGGCTTTTAAAGATAAATCCAAGAAAAAAGAAGTTCAAAAATTTTCCCAATTTTTTATGGTGTCTTTGATCGGAGCTTTTATAAATATCACCATCGCTTCTCTAATTGTGAATTACACAAAACCAATATTTGATGAACTTCTTAATTTAAGCATCGGCGGAACTTTATGGGGAACGATTGGCGCATTAGGAGGAACGGCTTTTGGTCTGATTTGGAACTTTTTTGGTTATAAATTGATTGTTTTTAAAAAATAAGCTCGCTCACAAATTGCTCGCTTAAATTATTCAAAGCTCAAAGCTCAAATTATTCCAAATCAAATCTAAATTTCAAAATCTAAATTTCAAAAATCCGCCAACTCAAATTGGTGGGTTTTTAGTCATTTGTCATTTGAATTTCAATTGATATTTGAAGCACTTTGCCCGTCTCGCCAAAGGTTCGCCGAGGTGGAGATTTTGAAATAATTTTTTAAATTTTTCTTCTTTACTTCCCTTCTTTCTCTCTCTATAATAAATAATAGACTAACAAAATAAAAGCTCTTGAATGTCCACTCTCTATCGCAAACATCGTCCGATTCTTTTTTCAGAAATATCTGGTCAATCTCATATTGTTCAAACCCTTTGTAATACCATCACCAATGACCGAATTGGACAAGCCTACCTCTTCACCGGATCGAGAGGAATTGGAAAAACTACTTTAGCTCGACTATTCGCCAAAACCGTAAACTGTCTCAAACCAGTCAAAAAATCTGGAAAAATTTCCATTGAACCTTGCAATAAATGCAAAAATTGTTTAGCTATTATGAATAACAAAACAATCGACATCAACGAAATCGACGCCGCTTCTAATACTGGAGTTGATAACATTCGACAACTTAAAGAAAATATTAATTTAACCCCTTCCCTATTAAAATACAAAATATATATTATCGATGAAGTTCATATGCTTTCAATCGGGGCGTTCAATGCTCTACTGAAAACCCTAGAAGAACCCCCTAAACACGTTATCTTTATTCTAGCCACCACCGAACTTCACAAAATACCAGAAACGATTATTTCACGTTGCCAAAGATTTAATTTCAATCGATTAACTCACAATCAAATTATAGAAAGACTAAGCCAAATTGCCAAAAAAGAAAAAGTTAAAATAGATAATTTAGCCTTAGAAATAATTGCCACTGAAGCCGAAGGCGGGATGCGAGACGCCGAATCTATTCTAAACCAAATTATTTCGCTAGAAGATAAAAACATAACTGGCGAAGAAGTTAGCCAAATTCTTGGCTCTTCTCCCCAAAACCACATTGTTGATTTTATCGAGAAACTTTTAAATGATGACGTCAAAGCAACCTTGAAACAAATTGAAAATCTTCAAACAGAAGGAATTTATTTGGTCAATTTCAATAAAACTATTTTATCGGTTTTAAGAAATTTAATAATTCAAAAAATTAATCCTGACCTAAAAAACAAAAAATCGATTTTTTCTCCGGAAAATACTAGAAAATTAGCTAAATTAGCCGTAAACAATGACTCTCAAGAATTAATTTTAGCGATTGATTTATTTCAAAAAAGTTTGAACGATTCTAAAAATAGTCCTATTGCGCAATTACCATTGGAATTGGCAACAATTGAATTTCATCTTCATAAGAATAAAAATCAAACTACCCCCTCTGTTCCTGTTGATTCTAGTCAAAAACCAACTCTCACTCAACCAAAAAAATTAGAAAAAAACGAACCAAAACCGAAAAAATCAGCTGAGATTGAAACGCCCAAAGAAGAAAAACCAGCCGTTAAAGATTTAATCGAAACCCCGAAAACTGTTTCTACTAAAAATAATTCCAATGAATTTCAAATCATCTTGGATAATTGGTCTAACATTTTAGAAAATGTCAAAGCACAAAGTCAATCAGTTCAGGCTTGTCTAAAAAGTTGTGCTCCGACCGGAGTTGTTAACGGAACTTTTTATATTAAAACCAATTATTCTTTTCACAAAAATCGACTCAATGAAAACCAAAATAAATTGACAATTGCCGAAATAATTGGTAAACTGACCCAGTGCAAAATTAAAGTTGAAATTATCACCGAAGATCAAATGGAGGGATTGGGTTTGAATAATAATTCCTCCCAAGGAGAAGATGTTCTCAGCGACGCCTTGCAGATGATGGGAGGAAAAGTCACGGAATAACTTTGTCAACGGCAACCAGTCATCAGTCATCTACATACCCCACAAACACATACAATGATGACCCATTACCAATGACCGATTACTTTTATTTTAAAAAATAAAATTTTCGAAATCTTACGTTCATTTAAAAAATAATTATCGACAAATAAATATCACCTTCGGGGATCGTCTAATGGTAGGACGACAGGTTTTGATCCTGTTAGTCGGGGTTCGAATCCCTGTCCCCGAACAGCAAGAAAGCAAAAAAGCCCAAAAGGCGTTTTCAAATATTTAAAAAAGGCCGAAAGTTTTTCGCTTCCGGCCTTTTTGTCTTTAATCAAATCCTTTATTTATTCTTGACTCTGAACTTTTTCACACTGGTGTCGCAACCAGTGTCACTATTATCAAACATAACCCGAACTTGGTTACTATTTTGAAAAGCTAATAGCAAAAGAGCAACTTTAGCCTCATAGTTAGCATCTTCCTTCCAGATGTCAAAACGGTTAGCGCAACTACTGTTAGGGTCGATTCTGTCTCCTTCCAGATAAAATTGAAAATTTACATCTGGATAAAGAATATTAATTGTTCTATAACTGTCTGCCCATTGCCAATCCTTGGCGAATGCAATTGGAGACAAAATTGTCATAAAAATCATTGTTATAAAAACAACCTTTAAACTTTTTTTCATTTTAACGCTCCTTTTTTCTAGAATTTAAAATTAAATAGATAGCTGGACTTAAGCCTT
>Ga0307992_1001151_pt1 | contig 15880 bp, 14 predicted proteins | sample EllFjometagen133_FD_203162 | JGI IMG/M metagenome (GOLD analysis project Ga0307992, IMG submission 203162) | Marine microbial communities from Ellis Fjord, Antarctic Ocean - #133 | ecosystem: Environmental > Aquatic > Marine > Unclassified | place: Southern Ocean | collected 2014-10-08
ATAATTTCCATATTTTTATTCATTAATTTATATAAAAATTATATCATAATAATTAATCATGAAACAAGGATTCGAACTAAAATATACACAAAAACACCTATAAAACAGGTGTTTCTGAACTCAGCTCCCGGGGTCGGATTCGAACCAAGAATATAGCGACTTATAAGGGGTTTTTGGACGATTTATATTGATCAAAATAACAGAGGTCGGTCGGGTATTAAAAACAAAGAATGGGACAAATGGGACACTATAAAAGGGTTTTGTTTGTATCTAATTTGACAAAATGATAAAATAATAGCATTAAGATATAATTAGACTCATTCCCCCTACTATTAATAATAAATACTATGAGTGAAAATTCATTAGCAAACTTAAAGCTTCTATCGATTAAAGACTTAGGTAAACTATTTAACATCTCTAAAACTACAGCCTATCGTATTGTAGAAAGTAGAAAAATCCCCTTCTATAAGATAGGCGGAGCTCTTCGTTTTTCCGAGAAAGATATACTGGCCTATTTAGAAGAAAATCGTATAGATCAGATTCAGCATAGAAGATAGATTATTCTTCATTATTTTGTTGGACAAAAATGCAGAAATGCAGAGCAATATAGGACAAAATAATTTAGAATCTTTTATATAAAATACCGCCTAGGTCGAGGGCGGTATTTTTAATAAATTATTATTTTATTTTTTTGCACTACCATGTCCAATGTGATCACTTAATTTCTCATGACACTCGTTAATTTCACCATTTTTATTATCTACTACCCTCTCGTCATACCAATCATTTTCACGATCTATATTTTGTTGTTTATTTACACCATCCGGGTACCTAGACTTATCTACACTGGCTTGATAACCAGAAAAAAATTTTCTTAAAAAGCCACGAACACCAGGTCTTTTTTGCTTACCACTGATAGAATCAAATGTTTTTACTACATCAACACATGCCACTGAATATTTATTTTTGGTATCTTTTTTGCATAAATTGCAATAACCTCCTGTCTTTTCTTTACAACACTCACCACAATATCTTTTAATTTCTGACATAAGATTAACGTTTAAAATTTAACTCCCTTAAAATCTTGCCAACCAGCCAATAACAAATAATATAAAGTATAAACAATAAGATATCTACAAAAGTATTAGCAAATATTTTTGGCCCGAATATTAATCCCAAAATAAATAATATTCCCCAGTATAAATAATTATAAATTATACTGCCAAACATGCCCCAGCGACCATTAATAGCCTTGATTAAAGAAACTGCCAAGAAAAATAACAGTAAAAAAATAATTGAAATCCAATTTGAAGAAAGAAAAATCATTAAACCATCCCAAAGAGCCTGATATGCTTGTATCTGAGCATCATTAAAGATTTTAAACAATTCATCAGTTATTAAATCTAAAAACGATGTGTTCATATTATCACTTTTATAGTTTTAAATTATTTAAATAGGCTGTGTCTTGTTTAAGTCCAAATAAACTCCAAACGGCGCAGCTCTCCAATAAAATTTATCAACCCCGTATGTTAACAATATTTGAGTCACGGTATTAGAGCTTATGCCATTAATTGGAATAAAATAACTAGCCGGCAATCTTACCTTGCGACTCATCTTATTAATACTTTTATCCCCGTACTCCTTTTTATAATCAACTTCTATTTTTTTAAAGATATTTTCTAAATTAATTTTTTTAAGACAATCAACATACTCTTTAGCTTTTACACTTATTTCTTCTGGGTTATTAATAGTCCTAACAGATATAAGAACATTTTTGTGAAAATCTATAAAATCTTTTAAATATCCCTTTTCTTTAATGTGACCCCAGAAACTTGGGTCTGGATTTGTATACATAATCAAATGATACTCATCTAAAGCTTTTATTAATGGTTCCCAGGGATTAATATTTTTTTCGCCAGGTTTTTTAAGCTCCGATAATTTATATTCTTTATAACAATGAGATGAGTCAGTGTACACAAAAGATCCTGTAATTTGTGCTACATAGAGAGCCATTTCATGGGTCCCACTCATTCTAAATATATATAATTCCCCTCCTTTTTCGCCGATAGCCATGGGTTGCAGCGATGCAAATGGATCAGCAAGTTTTTGTTTTTGCGTATAATCTACCATTTCATCAATTTCATCGCCAGTAGCATCAGGCGACAATTCTTTAAATTGTTTTTTCAAAATATCTGGCGGAAAATTTAACATTGTTTTTTCCGTATCCTCACGCATTAACTTATAAGCGAAATCCCTTTCATTTATTTCTATACTTCTATATTTCATTCTGGCTTCAGCCATTTTATAAGTGCGCATTCTCAAATCTGAATTAAATTCACAAGGATCTGGTATCATCTCAACAATGCCCAAATCAATAAGTGGCATTAATTCCATCATTATAGAAATATTTTTTATAGTATCGCTTCTGTACTGATGAGGATTTTCATAGGGACTATATTTTTTGTTCATTACTCTAGGGTTCAGAAAAGGCGAATACATAATAACCTTATCAACGTATAACGAGTAACCCACTACCGTAAGTGGTATTATTCTTGGATCAAGTGATCCATGATAAAAAGCTTTTAATTCATCATCTTTTGGCCTTGATAATAAACTTAATATTTCCGTGTCAGGATTCCAAAGACTTCCCACAACACCATATAATTCCTTAATCTTTTCATCGGTAATATCTCTACGAAAATCATCCCAACTTTTACCTTTATTAAAACCAAATATCTCCAAAATTGCACTATTTAAAATTCTATTCCTTTTTATAATTGAATATTTTTGCACAGAATCATTCTCGTTCTCCCTGCTTGTGTGTCTACGACCAAATGCATCCTGATACCAAGATAAGTCGCTATTATTACCACCGACATAAATTTCACCACCAAATTTATGTACTTTATTTTTAGGCGGCAATAATATTTCATGTAAAGACTTCCACTCATCTTGCGAATATATTTTTTCCGGATATAACCATTCCGGCTTTCCAGCTGCTATATATTTTCTCGCACGTTTCTTTATAATATAATTTAATGCACACACATCTTTAGATGTTAGCTTTCTTTCTCGTATAATATTATCCCATCTCGTTATAGTTTGAGAGAGAAATCGCGGATTAGTTCTGCTAGAAACTGGATTAGATTCATCTGGAGATTTAGCATATTCAAGATTTGTTAAAATAAGACAATGATTTAAATCTAGTGGAAAAATTGTTTGCGAAGACTTCCACGCCGTGGGAGGGTCATTTGGATATTGACACATCTCAGATTCAGGTGAACAAGCATAATTATATATAGTGACCGGATGATCAGAAATAATAAATTTAATATCAGAATCCTCAGCCGACACTATCTCTATGACCCCTTCAAGCCACATAGTACAATGCATCATCCTCAAATATTGCATTTCTAGCAACAATTCACCTTTTGTGAGTTGAAAATAGTTAGAGCGCACCCAATCAAGGCCCTTAATGGTTCTAAGTTTTTGAGCATCTATATATTCAAATATATATTGAAAATACTTATGTAATAAATGGGGGTTATTTGATACTAATCCATCTAAAGCATCATGAATATTGTCATCAATTTTTCCGAATAAAAGTGTTTCTATATCCTCATTCCTAATGCCAAAAAATTTAGTTGTATATAAATCTTTTTCATAAAAACAGCTTTTTGGTCCCTGTTTATAAATTTCTCTACCTTTTATACGTCTACCATCCGGAACATCTATAAAGGGATTCAAATTGAGATAGTGCAAAAATTTTTGACCCTCTGGTAAAAATCTTTTTTGATATCCAATTGGAACATAGTGATTGTTTTTTCTTTTTTGTTTTGATTTTATCGCTTTCAGCAGAGGATCCCCGCACAGAGCTTTAAAATTTTTATCATGACTAAAATTTTGGCCTGAATTAATTAATACGGGATATTCTTTAGAAACAAAATCTTCTCGTATTTTATCAATACAACATTTTTTATACTTTTTACCACTGCCGCAAGGACAAGGGTCATTTCTTCCTGTCTTATTTCCCATAATAAACTAAGTTTCATTTTATATTACTAACCGTAATAATGCAGAAAATACTTTTTTATCAATTGACCTGCTCTTTAAAGAGTTTAAAATAATGTTTGTATCTAGAAGAACTTACATATTATTATAAATGTTTTATATTTAATATTTTATAATCTTTAATGCCCCCTCTCTCATGCCTTATTATTTTATCACCAATATTGACTTTAGCCAATAAAACCAGCAAAATTAAAGATATAAATATTAAATATATGGATTACAAAAAAATAGCAAAAATTAACAAAGACTCATTACAACTTTTAACTCTAAATAACAATTTTATAAAAGAGGTTATTTTTTGGCGAAAAAAAATTGGAATACCAAAAAATGGATTCAAAAAAGAAAAAACAAAAGACATGGAAAAATTATACAAAGATGAAACAAGGGCCTTATTAGTGTCCAAGGCTACAAACACTATTTTAAAAGATTTTAAACTATCAATTAACTACGATAGAACAATTATGGGATATCTATTGTACAATAAAATTTACATTGCTCCGCTTAATCATTCAATTAACCTTAAAGGTGATTATGTCAATGTTGAAATTTATTCAAAGCCAACAAAAGAAGAGTGGATTGCAATAAAAAATGAAATTAATGGCATTCTGGGCGCCATACAGACAAATAATTACAAATTTTTAGAAAAATTTAATTATCCTAATGGAAATAAATCCTTAAGACCAAAAAGAACAATAGAAAGAGATCTAAAGATATTGAAAAAAATAAATAAAGTTGGCACAGAAATAATTGACCCAATTACACGTGAGTCGAGTAAATATACTCTTGGTGATGTTGAGGCAGAAATTTTTCCAGAAGGAAATATAAAACAATCAAAAAGAAATAGGGCCAATATAAGGACCATAAAACATAGAAAAAGAATATTACATTAAACGGTCCAAATAATGTAATCCCTCCAAACAATGCAATTGTTATGATGATATCACAATAAAGATATCATCTTTTTTATTTATTAATATATACATCTATGACAGACCAAGACAAAAAGCTCGAGATAGTTTCAGTTGCGATTTCTAAAATTAAGCCTTCAGAATACAATCCGAGAAGAATGACTGAAAAACAAGAAGCAGATATAACCGAAAGCATTAAACGCTTTGGATTAGTGGACCCAATAATACTAAATCGTTACCCGGGGAGAGAGAATGTAATTGTCGGAGGAAATCAGAGGCATAAAATAGCACTAAAGCTAAAGCTTGAAGAAATTCCTGTAGTTTATGTAAATCTCAATCTAGAAAAAGAAAAAGAGCTCAATCTAAGATTAAACAAAAATACTGGTGAATTTGATCTTGAACTACTCAAGGACTTCGATCAGGACCTACTAAGTGATGTTGGTTTTTCCAGCGAAGAATTTGATGACATCTTTATTACTGAAGATGAGCCAGAAATGTTTGATATCAAGAAAGAGTTAGAAAAACTTGGTATTCAAAATATAGAGGTTAAAGAAGGAGATGTCTATGAGCTAAATGGTTCTAGATTGATGTGTGGAGACAGCACTAAAGAATCTGATGTTCTTAAGTTAATGAATAATAAACAAGCTAACATGTGCTTCACTGATCCGCCCTATATTTTGGACTATCTTAAAGGTAAAAGGCACAGTAACCCAACGGATGGCTTCGGCTACAAGAAGGATAGAAGATATATAGGCACCGACTCCCTGCCAGATAACTTTACTGAGCTATGGATGGCTAATATTAATAAGATTCAAAATGATAATTTTAGTATTATCATCTATGAAAATTGGAAGAATATTAGAACTATCTGGAATGAGATGGAAAAATACTGGAAGGTGAAAAATATGTTAGTCTGGCATCTACCAAATAGATCGCAGGGATTTTCAGCGAAATACAAGTTCTTCTCCAAATATGATATTGCCATGGTTGGAACTAATAATAGTGAAGCTAAGATACATACTGAGCCAGAAGAAGAATTACTAGAAAATGAATACGAAACTGCTTTATATGCCATATCCGGAAAACCACAATGGGAAGGATATGAAAAAGGTAAAAAGATATGCCCCACTGATTTTATTGAATATAAAGCTGCTGATGAAAAAAGCTCTGGTCAGGGTATAATCTTTGGCACTAAACCATTAGAGATATTAATCCCTTATATCAAGGTATTGAGTAAATATGACGACCTAATCATTGAGCCTTTTGGCGGTAGTGGGTCCACTCTAATAGCATCTATAAAAATGAAGCGCCGCTGTTATCTAATGGAAAAATGCCCAACTTACGCTCAAGTAATTCTTAAACGTTGGGAAAAATTTACTGGAGTAAAGCCTAAGAAAGTTAACTAGTAAACCTATGAAAGATGACAGAGTAAAACAGAAAATGATAGAAAAGTTTCAAGAAAATTCTATTATTGCTCATATTTGCAAAAAGGTAAATATTAGTCGTAGTACTTTCTATAGATGGATAGAAGATGACCATATATTCAAAGATGCCACTAAAAAAGCTCGTAATATTGGTCGAGATAATATATGCGATGCCGCTGAATTCCGAATCTTGTTCCTTATGAATAAAGGTCAAGAGAGTGTAGCCTTAAACGCCGCTAAATTTATACTTCTAAATAATAGTTCGAGATATAAAAGCTCTAATTTGGGATACCAAAGAATCAAATTAGAAAACAAAATTGAAGAATTGAAAAACAAGGAAAATAGACAGATTGAAACAGTGATTGATGGCATAAGAGAATTAATAGATCGAGGTAGTCAAAAATACGAAGAAGATAATTTCGAGGACCATAATCAAGAATATGCTTCTGTATAAATCAAAAGAAATTGTATTGTCGAGGCCTTTTTTATTCTTTCTGTGTTATCTATCTAAATTAATTAAAATTTTATCTCCGCCAAACATACTATCGTTATACTGAAACTGCAACGCTGTAGCGTCTTTTAATATCTCAAATCCAACCCATCCGGTTCTCTTACTATTTGCTATTACCTGCCCATCTAAACCAAAACCCGGATTTTCTAAGAATTTATCTGTTACAGACACTTGGTAACTATTTCCTTCTCCATCTCGGATAAACATCTGCCCGAGAGTAGTTATATATTGTTGAGATGAATCAGTATTTTCGAGTGTAACATTGAGATTTATCCATTTGTTCCCTTCTGACGGCTTAGTAATCTGGCCTCCTTGAGAATATTCGATCTTATTAACAGTGACAATTGAATAGCCCATTTTTACCTGATCACCAATTTTAAAAGCTTGATCTTTGATTACGACTGGAGTTTCTCTATCCTCACCTTGAGAAACAGATGAATCAAGATCATTCTCTCCTACTTTTTCTACTTTATTATCACTAGAACTACCAATGATAGCAAGAACAAAGATCACAATAACCCAAAACCACCAACGCTTATAAAACTTTTTTTTAGATCCCTCTTGATTTCCCATAGATTTTAAATTAATTTATAAAAATTGTAGAAGGTCCATTTAAAACAAAAACGGACACCCGACCTAGTTGCAAAACTACATTTTCGGTATCCGTGAGGATGCTTACTTATGCTGGTCGGGATGTCCGTTCCTATGCATAAATAAGCAAAATAGCCATTATTGGCACATTGCCTCACGATATTGAAATGTAGTTTTGCATTTAAAATATAGCTTAGAAAGCCCTAAAAGTAAAGTAAAGTTACCAACAGTTTACCTACTCTAAAGGTCTAGACTTCCCTGTCAATCTGCGTCATTAATATGATTGTAATAACAAATAATCATATGAATGAAACAAACATAGCTCTTGGCTCTCAAATAATCACCAGGGGTCAAAATGGAGCTAATTTAGGGACATTAGAACCTGAAGTGAAGTATTGCTTATATGCTCGTAAATCAACGGAAGAAGATGAGAAACAAGCCCTTTCAATAAACTCGCAAATTAAAGAGATGTTGGAAATGGCAACTCGTGATGGTGTTCAAGTAACGGAGATTAGACAAGAAAGTCATAGTGCTAAAGACTCCGGGCAAAGACCAATATTTAATCAATTAATAGCTGATATAAAAAATAATGTATTCAATGGCATTCTCTGCTGGGCACCCGACAGATTAAGTCGTAATGCTGGCGACTTAGGATCAATAGTTGATCTAATGGATCAAGGAAAAATAATAGAGATAAAAACTCATGGCCAAAAGTTTACCAATAGTCCTAATGAAAAATTCTTGTTAATGATTCTAGGTTCACAAGCCAAGTTAGAAAATGATCATAAAGGTGAAAATGTGAAACGAGGACTTAGAGCTAAATGTGAACAAGGTTGGAGGCCTGGCCGACCGCCCCTTGGCTATCTACATGATAAGTATGCAGAAAAAGGACAAAAGAAAGTAACCACCGACCCAAGACGTGCTCCGATAATAAAACAAGTATTTGAAAAAATTGCTAACGAACAACTAAGCTGTCGCAAAGTTCATAGATGGTTAATGAACGAAACTGACTTTACCACTAGAAACGACGTTAAATTACCTCTCAGTATGGTACAAAGAATGATTAAAGAGCCTTTCTACTATGGAGAGTTTGAATACCCTACTGGAAGTGATAAATGGTATAAGGGTGGTCATGACCCAATTATATCTAAAGAACTCTATACCAAGGCCAATGCACAATTAAGTCGTAATAATATAACCAGACAAGAATGTAAAGAATTTGCTTTTACAAAGCTTATTAAATGCGGACATTGCGGATCCGGGATATCGGCTGATGAGAAATTTAAAAAACTAGCCGATGGCTCAGTTAAAAGATATGTTTATTATGGGTGTTCTAAATCCAGAAAAACAGATTGTACAGGTGGCTACATTAGAGAAGAAGATCTAATTGAACAACTAACTCAAGTAATTGATACACTTGATGTTAACGATTTAGGATTACAACGCCAATTTAATGACGAGATAGAAAGATATTACAAATTTAGCAAAGGATTACTAGGAAATACAAAAATAAACTTTGAAAAACAAAAAAGCATAGATATGAAAAACTATGCTAAATATGTGCTTAGAGAGGGGTCAATTATTGAAAAACGAGAAGTGCTTGGATGTTTAGAGAGTAAATTAATTATGAAAAATAAGAAAATTATTATTGAAAAGTAATATATATTTTATAAATTGTCTGTCACTCCAAAAAAATTTTTTATTATTGGATATTCTTGTCTTAAGATAAACCTGCCTGAATCATTATCCCTAATAATAAAAAATTGTTTTTCAATACATCCTTCACTTTCATCTAAAGAAGCTATGCATACAATAAAATCAATAAATGGATATTCAAGAGTTCTAACAGAATCTTCCACCCAACTTTCTGTATCTGTGTCATATTTCCAACCAAAACGATTTAGAACAGTCATTTTCTGGAGTACTGTATTATAGCAAAATAATCCGCATTTTGGTTTATGATCCACATCTATTGATTTTATTCTTTTAAAATTCTCATTAGTCTTTTTTAAATCAGCTCCAGTTGCATTTGATTTTATTTCCAAAACAAGCTTACAATGCTCAGGTAAAATAAATGATAGGCTACCAATAGTATCGATAGACGAATCTTGATGATAAAAGATATGATCACATTCCCCACTTCTGTCTTCTCCTTTTTTAACAAAACCCTTTGCAATCTTTATTGATAACCTTTTTTTAATTAATATCTCTCTCAAAAACTCTTCTCTGATTGTTCCACAAGATAAATGTTGATCTTTAACCAAAGCTTCTGACACTTGATATTGGCTACTTAACAAATCTTCATAGTATTGTGCAAAAATATTATCCATATATAAAAATTATAAATCACCTTTAAATACTTTGTATATTAATGCTTGAAATTGAGTTTCTAGCTCTTCGGATTGAGAGATCATTAATACTTTAACTTTTTCTATTTTTGCGACAACATTTCCAAACATATCTTGTAGATCAATCGGCGGATATATAATTGGAAACTCTCGCATAGTTTTTAATGAAACATTTTTAATAGTACTCCCAGTAGAATTTTTATCAGCGTATCTAAGAAAAAAATCACTGCGTAAAATATTATAAAGATAAATTGGATTAACTTCATTCTTTTTAATATTAAAATAGCACGCACTTTTACCTAGAATTATTTTTTCATTATTATAAAAAGCGACACGCCCAAGAGTTCCGTTGATCGAAACCAAAATGCTTGTTTCGTTAAGTGGTTTTTGATATTTTTTATATTCCTCATACGTTACTCTTTTAGTAGAATCCTTGATTAATATTTTTCCATTTTCTAAATTATTTCCATTTACAAAATAATAATCACCAGTATCACTAAATTTAGGCGTGCCGTGCAATCCATCGCCTAATTTAGTTGTTACGTTTTTAAGAGTTTTAATTTCCCAATCTTTCTCATTATTCACCGGGTCTCCAAACATCTTAAAAAAAACCGATTTTAAGTAATCATCCAAGAGCTCTATAGATTGTTTTCTTTTTTTACAAAGAGAATCTGCTTTATCAAAAATTTTTACAATACGTTTTTGATCTTCAAGAGTAATTGCGGGAATAAGTATATTTTTGAATTTATTATTATTAATAGCCTTTTGAGTTGCGCCAATTGAATATTTATTTTTTTGATTTTGAAAAAAACTAGAAACAAAAAAATGATACAAGAAGCCTGGGTCCCAACCAGTTTGAACTTCTAAAACAAGGAATCCAGTAGACACTATTAAATCACAGTTATTTTTATCAACTAGCAAAACCTTATTTGTTCCCTTCATTCTTGCTACAATTAATTGATTAATGGAAACTAAAAGATCTGCCCTACTTGGCTTTGTTTTATATGTAACTTTAGTAGTTTTAATTTTAGAACCAACAAGCCCACCTGTTGCCATATATTCCCTTTCGCCCAAGAAAGGTTTAATACGTTGATTCTTTATTTTAACTGCGTTTGTTATTGATACTAATTTCATAATTATAATTTTTTTAATTCACCCAACCCAGAAATAATTTCTTTTTCAATAATTTCAATCTTCTTTAAAATAACTTCCGGATCTTCATACGCGACTTCTTCATAGTCCATTACTTTGTAACGATTAATACTCAAATCAAAATCATTTTCTTCTATTTCTTTCTTATCAACATAAAAAAATTTACTATTCTTTTTGTTTTCTGTCTGCTCTTTCCTATTTCTCCATTTCTCAACTATATCAGGTAAATCCCCTCCGCCATTGATTTTAACTCGTTTATCATCTAGCGAATAGCCGTCTGATTGCATGTCATAAAACCAAACTTTTTCTGTTTCACCGCCTTTAACAAATATCAAAATAGCTGTACTAACCCCAGCATAGGGCTTGAATACACCACTAGGCATAGAAATAATGCCTTGAAGTTCACAATCATTAAGCAACATCTTGCGAGCCTGCTTGTGAGCTGAACTAGATCCAAACAAAACGCCATCCGGCACAATAACGCCAGCCCGTCCCCCGATTTTAAGAGATTTAATAATTCTATTAATAAATAATAATTCTGTTTTTGTAGTTGGCAACGAAAGTGATTCATTAATATCCCCCTTATCGATACTACCCTTAAATGGCGGATTCGCCATTACGCAATCGAAATAATTATCTTCATTGTATTTCTTGGATAATGTATCCTTTTGCTCTATATTAGGATTTGAAATACCGTGCATCATCAAGTTCATCAAACCAATACGCACCATACTTTCATCCATATCATAACCATAAAAAGTTTTTTCTTTTAGATGAGTCCATTGTCTTTCATCTGTCAATTTATCACCAAGTAATCCGTGAGTTAAACCATTCTCATCTATTTGGCAATGTTCTTTGCTAGTATGAGCAGTAATAATATGTTGATAGGCACCGAGTAAAAATCCACCCGTACCACAAGCTGGATCGCAAATTGTGTCACCTAATTTAGGATCAACAAGTTCACAAATAAGCTGAATAATGTGCCGAGGGGTTCGGAATTGACCAAGTTTGCCAGCGCTAGTTATTTCTGAAAGTAAATATTCATAAATATCACCTTGAGTATCCTGAAAGCCCTGACCTTTTGATTCTTGTTTTGATATTTCTTCAAAAATCTCATCAATAATATTTACCGCCTCAACCAATAGAGATGGTTTGGAAATTATAAAAACCGCATTGCCCATATGCTTAGCGAATGGACTTTCTTCTTTCCCTATAGTTTTCAAAAATGGAAAAACTTTTGTCTGAATATGAGTCAACATTTCACCACCCTCCATTTGTCTAAAATGGCTCCAACGACAATCATCATTATCACCAACAAAAATTGATTTATACGCCTCACCGGTAAATTCTGCATCCTGACGTTTTTTAATATCCATTTCATCCAATCGCTTCATGAATAACAAATATGATATTTGTTCAATAGCGGTAAGTGGGTTAGAAATACCTCCACTCCAAAATTTATCCCAAAGACGACCGATAGATGATTTAAGCGTTGTATTAAGCATATTGTAAAATTTTATCAGTTAGTATTAGTATTTCACTTTGCATTTTTGGAGTAAATACACCCAAAAAACCACGAGCATGCAACTTGGTAAATGGTTCGTTAACAAGATCCTTCTTGGTAATATCTCCATTATTCATAATAAAGTCACGAAGCACAATCAAAAATTGAATTTGATTAGGTGTTAGTGTATTATGTTCAGCAATAAATTCGGCAAAGGCTTCTGATACTTTTTCGGAAAAAGTAACAAGGCCGCCGATACCCATAATATATTTAATCAAATCTAAAAACTTTACTTTACGTGCATCATAAGCTTTCTGTAAATTTTCTTCAGTTGGATATGGTTCCTGTTCAGACAAAATATCTGCTAATTTCTCAACTTCCTGCAAGGTAACATCCCCACCTTCCTTTATTTTGTGTAAAATTTCATTTTTATCTTCGAGATCTTTAATTAGAGCCTCTACTTTTTCACGATATTTTTGAATAGTAATTCTTTCATGTGCTGGACCAAATTTAATATATTCTTTTTCGCTAGTAATATCACAAAGATCAAGTGAATCCTGGTCGGGCTTAACACCCTCTTCTCGGTATTTCATTAATGGTGCGATTCTTTTAATTAAAATCTCTAATTCTTCTTCACCAGCCTTTCCCAAATAATCATTATGCAAAATATCATAGATAAGCTTTTTTTCTTTAGCTACAACATTAACTGAGAGTGGTAAATCAGAAACCATTTCAATAATAACTTCTTCCATTGTTTTTACTTTCTTATCTTCACTTGCCTGTTCATTTAGCTTTGCTATTGAATAATACAATACTCTAATCTCAAAACTCATAGCTTTATAATCCTCTCCTGTTCTAGTGCGCATTAACGGGGCTACCTCTTTTTCAAGATAAAGCTTTTTATCATCGTTAAGTTTTTGCCAAAAAGTATTATCAAGTTTTCCCAATTTACTCTTTGCATCTAAAATAACGACATTATTCTGTGGGAGTTTAACAATATCCTCTTTTAATTTACTAATAATTACCTCAGTAAGATCAACATTATTTTGAGATTGGACAATATTCAACTTTTGCAATTTAGCTTCAAAAAGACGAACTGGAATTGGTTTTGATGGTTTGTCTATTTTACCAGTTGGATTCATTTGAAAATATTCAAAATTTTCCCAACAATCAATAATAAGAAACTTATCTTTTACCTTACACCATGGTTTAATCTTTTTAGGTTCTAACAGCCTAGTGCCTCGACCGATCATCTGCCAAAACTTTGTATATGAAAAAATTGGCTTAGCAAAAACCAAATTAACTAGTTCACGCACATCAATGCCCGTATCAAGCATTCCCACGCTAATTGCAATACGAGGAAAATCATTATTAACAAATTGATCCAATAAACCACCTTTACCATAAACACGAGAATCGTCAGACACAATTACTTTAGCTATATTACCTTTATACTCTGGGTAAAGATCATCAAAGACTTCTTGTAGTCTCCTCGCATGTTTAATTGTCATTGCAAAAAAAATAGTTTTACCCGGCAAAATTCCGCTTTCATCTTTAATACATTCTTCCATAAACTCTTGAACAATAAGCGCATTAGTACCCTTGTTGGTGACTTTCTTTTCAATCTCACTGCCCTCATAGTTTATTTCTGTCGGCTCTTTTCCATCAGCTAATAATTTTTGCTGTTCGCCAATAGAAATATTGTCTTTTCTAATACCCTCTTTCTGAAACTTAGTGCGTACCCTCATTACTTCAAAATCACTAAGATAAGGTGGCTTATTATCTATAGCCTCCTTATATGAATACGCATATGTTGGAATTCCATCTTCACACTCAAATAAACCAAAAGTATTATGTTCAAGAGCATCTTTTGGTGTGGCTGTTAAGCCAAGCTGAAATGTATCAAAATAATCAAAAATGTTTTTGTAAATATTATAAATTGATCTATGGCTTTCATCAGCCACAATCATATCAAAAAAGTGTGGACTCAATGGACAGTCCTTATCTTGAATAACATGAAGCATAGTTGGATATGTCGCACAATAAATTCTTCTATCTGTTACAATATCGTGCTCACCAGCCTTTGGCCAAACTGGAGCATTTGGTAAAAACTCTTTAAAAGCATCGAGTGCCTGATTCCTCAAAGCAATTCTATCTACTAAAAATAAGACTTTTTGAACTTTGTTAGCTTTCATCAATGAATCTATCATAGCAACACAAGTTCTAGTTTTTCCAGTGCCTGTAGCCATTACTAACAAAGACTTTCTTTTGCCTTGTTCTAAATTTTCAAAAACAGAGCGGATAGCTTCAATTTGATAAGGACGGCCAGCTATATCACGACTAATTAATTCTTGCGATAAAGGCTTTTCATTCTTTCGTAAAAATAACATTCTTTCTAGATCTTTTTTAGTCGGAAAACCATATACTTTACGGGGTGGAAATTTTTCAGTATCCCAAAAATAAATATCATAACCATTAGTATAAAAAACAAATGGAATATCTTTACCTGAATTTTTTTGAATATTTTTAGCATACTGGAGTGCTTGTTCTTGACCAACACGAGCATCTTTTGAAGTTTTCTTAGCCTCAACCACTGCCAATGGATAACCATTTTCACCAAGCAAAGCGTAGTCAGCAAATTGATGACCCTGGTATTCATGTTCTGGCTCTTTAACTCCTTCTGGTAAACCAACCCAAATATCAAGTTCCGAAGTAACTTGTGATGGATTTTTTACATCCCAGCCAGCATTGGCTAATCTTTTATCAATAATTTCTTGTCGTGTAGTCGCTTCGTTTATTTTTGGCATATTATTTTAATAAATCATCGATCTTAATATTTAAAGCCTTAACAAGTTTTTCAAGCGTTAACACTCTCGGATCACCCGTGGCCCCTGCTTCTATTTTTGAAATAGTGTGCAATGTTACCCCAGATTGTTTAGCTAAAGACTCTTGAGAAAATTTCTTTTTTAATCGCGCTATTTTTAAATTTTCTCCAATTTGAGATTTCATCTTTTCTTTATTTTTCATATAGTAAAACTTTACTTTAAATTTATCAAAAATTTAGCTATTTGTAAACCTAAACAAGATATTTTTGACAGAAATCGGATTCGAACCAAAAAACCCCTTTATTTGCAGTGCCTTTCATTAACTTGACTACAACAAAAAAACTCAGCATAAACTGAGTTTTTTTATTTTTTGACTGTTATTAGGCAAGATATACCTGTCTAACACACCCAAAAATTGATGGCTCGGGGACAGGGATTCGAACCCCGATTACCTGGACCAAAACCAGGCGTCCTACCATTAGACGATCCCCGAATATATATTATTCCTGTATATAATAAAAATAATAAGCTATTTTTCTTAGCTTG
>Ga0307992_1001153_pt1 | contig 15854 bp, 13 predicted proteins | sample EllFjometagen133_FD_203162 | JGI IMG/M metagenome (GOLD analysis project Ga0307992, IMG submission 203162) | Marine microbial communities from Ellis Fjord, Antarctic Ocean - #133 | ecosystem: Environmental > Aquatic > Marine > Unclassified | place: Southern Ocean | collected 2014-10-08
GCTCGTTCTCTAATTCTTCTACTAGAATTTGTATTTTTTCTAAGTTTATTTGGTCTAAAAAGATAAGTTTAGGGGCGCTTGTTCTTCTGTTTTCTAATACTTCATAAATTGCCCTTACCCCCAAGCTGGATCCGCCTATGCCGATAATTATAATGAGGCCTGTTTCTGGCGTTTCTTTCGCCACTTCCATTACGTGTTTTAAGTTGTTTTCATCAAAGGGGAGGTTTATGAAGGTTTCCGGGGAGAGGTATCCTTCAGATTTACTTATTTTCGCAAGACTTTGTAGGTAGATTTGCAGGCCGGTTTCCAAAGGGTTTCGCATGTTTCAAGTATAACATTCAAGTATAAGGACTGTCCTCGGAGAGGGCAGTCCCCCCTAAAAAAGAAAAAAGACAGTCTTCTCAAAGGATAGTCCTTGTTTAAATTAGGATTATTTTCCGTCTTTCTTTCCTTGACTCTCTCCTATCCATAAAGTAAAATGCCAGTTGTCTACGAATTGCCCATTGGTGATGCCGGATAGACGGCTCTTGAGGCAACAAATAGCATCAAACAGTATGAGTAACATAAAAAATCTAGGGAAAGTCTCCTGTTATAATTGTGGTGCCACTTTGGAAAAAGCGCAATTAATAGTTGTGACCGAAACTCCCCTGGCCCTAGTTGCCCATGCTACTTGTCCCGAATGTGATGCCCAGAGTATGGTAACCGTAACTCCTTCTGGAATTGGTAGCGTGCCCTTGGTTTCTGACTTAGAGCCCAATGAGATTAAAAAATTTATAAATATGGAGCTGATATCTTACGATGAGATTTTAGAGCTTCATAAGAAACTGAAGAAAACAACTATATGCAACTTAATGCAACAAAAAGAGAGGCGCTTGGTAAAAAAGCAAAAAGCGTTAGAAAAGAACGCAAAATCCCAGCAGTAATTTTTGGTCCTGACATTGAGTCTGTTTCTATTACGCTTGACTACCGCGAGTTCCTAAAAGCTTATAGAGAATGTGGTGAGACCGCTCTTATAGACATCGTTGTGGAGGGTACTAAAGACCCCTATAAAGTGTTAGTGAAGGAAGTTCAGGTACATCCTGTTGATTACGCCATTACGCACGTTGGTTTCCACAAAGTTAATTTGAAGGAGAAGACGCGCGCAGATATTCCGGTGATTATTGAAAACGAGGAAAATGTTGCGCTGGTGAAGAGCGGAGAAGCTCTAGTTTTAACACAGTTGAGCGAAATTACAGTGGAGGCCCTACCAACAGATTTACCACATGAGTTTGTACTCGATGTTTCGGGTTTCGCAGAAATAGGGGATGTTATCACAGTGGCCGATCTTTTTTATGATCACGAAAAGGTTGCGATAGTAGATCATGATCCGGAAGATGTTGTTGCTACATTGGATTACGCAACTATTGAGGAGGTTGAGGAAGAGGAAGTGGCTGAGGAGGAGCTCATCGAAGGTCTTGAGGCAACGGAGGAAGTTGATGAAAAAACTATTGATGGAGAAACTGAATCAACTGATGAACAGAGTACCTCAGAAAAAGCAAAATAGCATCTGCGCTTGATTTCGAGTTCACATATACTCTACCAAAAATACTCAGCACAGCAAGTTCTTTTATAGATTGAATTTCTTCTCACACGTTAAACTGTAAAAACGAAAGCTATTTTTCTGGCCATTGCTCAACTATCAGGGGGACTTCTGATCCTTGAATTTCCTGCCAAATTTTCTCTGTTGTAAAAGGCATAAATGGATGGAGAAGTTTTAGACAAGTTTTGTATGCTTGATCTAAAATAATCAGCCCTTCGCTTTTATTCTCTCTATTTTTAACTTTCTCAATATAGCTATCAGCAAGTGTGTGCCACATGAATTCGTAAATAGCGTTTCCCGCGTCTGCTAGGCGGTATTTCTTTATATTTTCGTTTACATTTTCCACTAGCCCTTCTAAATCTTCTAGCATTTCTCTGTCCTGTTGCTGTAATTCAATATTAGATTCTTCGTTATTTTGATGTATTCCTTCATCTTTTTTTATCATCTCTATAAACCTAGCCATATTCCAAATCTTGTTCGCAAAGTTTCTGTAGCCTCTAACCTTATCTTCGCTCAAAGCAGTTTGTTTTGCAGCAGTATTGCCTCCAACTGTAAGTCCCATCCGCAAAGCATCTGCTCCATATTTTTCCACGAATTCTAGAGGGTCTATAACATTACCTTTGCTTTTACTCATTTTTTGTCCTTTGGAATCTGTAACCACTCCGTGGATATAGGAATGTTTGTAAGGGACTTTCCCTGTCAAATAGAGACTAAACATTAACATTCGCGCGTCCCAGAAGAAAATAATGTCCCACATGTGATCCATAAGATTTGTTGGAAAATAGGTCTTAAAATCTTTCCCATTGGGGTAGTTGAGTGTGGTCAAAGGCCACTGTCCGGAACTAAACCAAGTATCGAAGGTATCGGTTTCCTGTATATAACTTTCGCCCGGACATTTTCTGTTTACTTTATATGTTGCGTCTATAGGAGCAATTAATTTTTGTAATCCTTTTTTAATATCCGCAAAATTATATTTTTTTAATAATTCTTTAATTTTCCCATCATGAGAAACACCTTCAGAGTCAATAAATGTTACAAATAGGTCTGGATTTTTCTCTGTTGAATACCAAATTGGCATTTTTATTCCAAAAACTATCTGTCTGCTAATAGGCCAATCATGAATTTCATTTAGCCATCGAGATATTTCCTTTTTCCAGCGTGGTAAATGGAATTTCACTTCTTCTTTTTCTATAGCTTCTTTAGCTTTTTCTGCCAAACTATCCATTTTTACAAACCAGTTTGGTAAAGGTAGTGGTTCTATCGGTCTTTTGTCCTTGTAATCAACCAGTAAATTGTTTTTATAAGTCTCGTCCGTTTTTTCTAAGGCTCCCTTTTCCTTTAGTATTTTTGCCACTTCTTTACGTGCTTGATTTGGGAACATACCCTCAACTTCAGGGGCCCCCGCGGTCATTTTCCCTTCTAAATTTATAACCGTTATTATTGGAAGATTGTGTTTTTTGCCTATTTCATAATCATTAAAATCGTGTCCGGGCGTTATTTTTAATGCTCCTGTCCCAAATTCCACATCTACATAAGTGTCGGCAATTATTTTCATTTCTCTGTTATTCAGGGGATTGATTGCTATTTTACCTATCAATTTCTCATAACGGGAATCATTTGGGTTAACTGCAACAGCAACGTCTGCATAAATTGTTTCTGGGCGCACAGTCGCAACAGTTATGGTTTCTTCCGAATCTTTTATTCTATATTTAACATAATAAAGAGGTGAAGTGCTTTCTTTGTGCGTGGTTTCCAAGTTACTGAAAGTTGTTCCATGAAAAGTAGAGTAGTTTACCATGTATGTGTCTCTGTAGATGAGCCCGTCTTTGTGCATTTTTTCGAATGTGTCGTAAACCGTTTCGATCACGTGTTCGTCTAGCATAAAAGTTTGTCTTTCCCAATCAGCACTTATCCCTAGTTTTTTCAGTTGCTTTATGGCAGTTTCTGAGTTTTCTTTTACAAATTCTAAAATTTGGTTGAAAAGTGTTTCACTATCAAAATCAAATCGGGACTTGCCCTTTTCTTTTAGTTTCCTTTCGTAAACTACTTGCGTTTCAAAACCCGCGTGATCTGTTCCTGGAAGATAGAGCGCTTTATAGCCTTGCATACGCTTTATACGTGTAAAAATATCAGGAATTGCGTATGTAATATGTCCACAATGAAGTTTTGCATTAGCATTTGGAGGGGCCATAAGTGTACAAAAGGTTTCATTTTTTGTTTCCAAGCCATTTTCTTTTCTAACTTGCTGTGCTTTTTCAGGCGAAAAAACACCTAGACCTTCCCAGTATTTATAAATTTCGTCTTCGGTTTTTTTGTGATCGTAGGTTTTATCCATCTATATAAAAGATCCTTCAATTACATATGTGAGAGTCTCATTAAAAAGTATGAACACACACCCTTACTTTTTGCCCGTCTGAAGGGAGTATATCACAGCTGTGTGTTAATTAACTACTAATCTTTTTGTTGCGCCTATAACCAAGAAGCTTGGAAATTCCTTTTTAAATTCTAAGTAGTCTTTATCTACGATTTTTTCTCCTTTACCATGTTCCATGCATATTTCCACGAAATTAGTGATTTCAAACTTATGCTGAGTTAGTTTCTTTACATAAAACTCCAAAGGTCTATGAAAAGACATGACACCTTCTTTTCCATAGAGTTTGTTTGGCACTTCCATCTCTGTTTTGTAATATTCCGATTTTAGATAATAAGTTCTACCTTCTTTTACTGATTTTCCCAGATGTGTCCATGGGTGGGGAATTGAGAACACCAGTTTTCCGCTAATTTGGATAACTCGCGCAATCTCATCTACTGTTTCCGATATATTTTTTATGTCATGAAAGGACATGTTGCATACAGCCGCCTCAAACTGATTGTCCTTTATACCTTCCAAATCGGAACCATCTCTTACCAAAAACTGAATATTTGGATTCCCGAACTTTTTCTTGGCAATAGCTATTAAATCCTCAGAAATATCTACTCCCGCAATCTTAGCACCTTTATCCGCTAGGATCTTTGAAAAGTACCCTTGTCCACAGGCTAAATCTAGTACATTTTTATTCTTAACGTTTCCCAGTATTTCTAGTACAACAGGGTTAATGTAAGTTTTGTGATTAAAATCCCCGGAATCTCCTACTAAAGAATCGTAATCTTCGGCAACTCGATCCCAATTAGTGGTCTTTCGTTTGAGCAGGCGCATATACATATTATTACACATTTCCGTTTTCAATTACCAGAGGGTTTGACAAGAATCTATTCAGGGGTATAATGAATATGTATTCAATACTTAGTTAATGTAGGAGGTGAATATAAATGCCTTTATTTGATAGAACAGGTCCTAGCGGACAAGGTCCTTTAACAGGACGAGGTGTGGGTCCTTGTGGAGGAGGTGCTGGTTTTGGGAGCAGATTCGGGTTTGGTAGGGGATCAAGATTCGGAAGAGGTTTCGGCAGAGGCTTAGGCCGTGGCTTCGGGTTTTTCGGGCGTGCCCCAACTGAGGCTGAAGAAAAAGAATTATTGGAGGATTATAGGAAAGATCTGGAACAGGAATTATCTGCAGTTGCCAAGGAATTAAATAAGTGACCTTTTGGCATGCTTTTTAATATGAAAAGGTGCTAAATTCAACTATTTAGGAGAAAGTCTTTTGTATGGCATCACTTTTAGAGTGATTTGCCTGTGCTTTGGGCTTTCTCCCTTGTAGGTCTATTTGCCATTATAAAAACTATGCCAAGACCAAGAAGACCAAGACATATAAAATTCAGCCCGGATACAACTTACTTCAAACCTAGGGGAGTGCCGATGCGCTCTTTACACGAGATTACTTTAAGAGCTGATGAAGTGGAAGCTCTGCGTCTTTATAACCTGAAGGAGTTGTCACAGACCGAATCTGCTGAACAAATGAAAATATCTCAACCTACTTTTGCTAGGATAATTAATCGAACCTATCACAAGATTGCGAAAGCTTTGATAGAGGGTTATGCTATTCGTTTAGAAGGGCCTCAAACTCCTCTCTAGTAAGGGTTTCCTTTTCAAGTAATTCCTCCACAACTTCCTTTATCACTTCCTTCTTTCCTTCGAGTATTTCCTTGGCCCTGCTGTAAGCTCTTTCTATTATCTCTTTAATCTCTCGATCGATTTTGGCCGTAAATTCCTCGCTTTGCGACGCACTGCTCCCCAACTGTTTTGCCAGCCAATTCTTTTCCTCATTACTACCGATATAAGCCACAGGCCCTAAACTACTCATTCCATATTCCGTAACCATTTTTCTCGCTATTTGTGTGGCTCTTTCAATATCATTGGCCGCCCCACTTGTAAATTGATTGAAGAACACTTCTTCTGAAGCCCTGCCGCCCAACAGAGCCGCTAGCATAGACTCAAGTCTTGTCTTTGTCTCGTTGTATCTATCTTTCTCCGGTGGAAAGCTTGTGTGGCCCAGGGAAGCGCCCCTTGCCGTAATAGAAATTCTCTGCACTTTGTCCATGTCGGGAAGATTTGTTGCTACGAGAGCGTGCCCTGCCTCATGATATGCCGTCATTTTTCTTTCCTCTTCAGATTGTAAAGTCCTTCTTTCCGGACCCAAAGTTACTTTTAAAGCGGCCTCATCGAGGTCATTATCACTAATCTTTTCTTTGCCTCCTCTTGCAGCTAAAATAGCTGATTCATTTAACATATTTTCAATGTCTGCCCCGCTAAAACCCACTGTCTTTCTTGCTAGACCAACTATATCTATATCCTTCGTGAAAGGTTTCCCCTTCATGTGAAGTTTTATTATTTTTTTGCGATCCTCCAAATCCGGAAGTGGTATGTGAACCCTGCGGTCAAATCTTCCGGCTCTAATCAATGCAGGATCAAGCATATCAGGGCGGTTTGTGGCAGCAATTACTATTACACTTGTTCTGGGATCGAACCCGTCCATTTCCGTTAAAATTTGGTTCAGTGTCTGTTCCCTTTCGTCATGACCTCCGCCGATTCCCATGCCTCGTTGTCTTCCGATGGCGTCGACCTCATCTATAAAAATTAAACTTGGTTGCGTTTCTTTCGCCATTTTGAATAGATCTCGGACCCTAGCAGATCCCACACCTACAAGCATTTCCATGAACTCACTTCCTGCTACACTAAAGAAGGGCACTTCCGCTTCGCCAGCAATTGCCTTTGCCATTAGAGTTTTACCAACACCGGCCGGACCAACAAGTAATACTCCTTTTGGAATTCTTGCGCCTAATTTTCTGTACTTATCGGGATGTTTCAAGAAATCCACAATTTCCATTACTTCCTTTTTCGCTTCCTCACTTCCAGCTACATCGTCAAATGTGTTTTTGGCTTTGCCTTTTTTGAACAGCCTGGCTTTTGACTTACCAAAAGATAAAATGTCCCCATTGGCTCCTTTCATTCTGTTAATAATGAAAAGAAGTATTAATATTGGTATCGCAAAGGACAGTAGGGACGGTAAAATCTCCATTAATAATATCGGGTGTTTTACCTCATATTCGCCCGGGAGTGTAGCTAAATCAATATCATTGTCGTCCAGGATTTCTTGAAAGCTAACCGAGCTTTCTTTCTCCGTAACTATTTTTGTCCCATCTTTAAGCTGAGCCTCTACGAGATCGTTGATTACCGTTATACTTTGTACCTTCTCTTCTTTTATCAGTTGGATGGTTTCGCTAAGCGATAGTTGTTTTGTGGATATACTGTCCAAATCGCCTATCCCCACGAATATCCAAACTAAAAAGAGCACCATCATGTAAAAAAAGATGTTTTTATAAAAAGGGATTTTTAGTGGTGCTTTTGGTGCTCGTTTTTTCGCTTTTCGCTTTTTGTTATTTATTTTTTTAGCCATATTTTATTCCAACTTAAATAAAGGATTTATGCTTTCCGTTCTGATTAGAGGATTATATCAGAATAGATTGAGGTGCATGGTCTCTTTTACTATTTCTAAGGTTTTTTGAGCCTCTTTTCTAGTTTTTTCCGTTCCCTCTCTGAGTATATCTTGTACTTCCTCCAAATGGGTTTCGTAATAATTGTACTTCTCTCTCAGGGGTGCCAAGAAATTTTCCAGTGCTTTGAATAGTTTTTCTTTTACTTCAACGTCTCCGACTGTTCCTTTTTTATATCTTTCTTTTAGATCGTCAATTTCTTTTGCGTTTGGGTTAAAGGCATCGTGATAGATAAAAACCGGATTTCCTTCTACTGTTCCGGGATCTGTTGAATGGATTCTATTTGGATCTGTGTACATGCTCATTACTTTTTGTTTTAAGGATTTGGATGGTTCGTTTAGGTAGATTGTGTTTCCCAGCGATTTGCTCATTTTTGCGTTTCCATCAAGTCCGATTAATCTCGCCACCTTTCCTATTTTAGGCTCAGGTTCTTTAAAAACTTCTCCATATGTGGAGTTAAACTTTCTAGCGATTTCCCTAGTTAGTTCTATATGAGGGAGTTGATCTTCTCCGATCGGTACCAAGTCTGCGTTTACACACAATATGTCGGCCGCTTGTAGAAGAGGGAAGTTGATAAATCCCATGGAGTAAGTGTCGCCCATGTCTTTATCTTTTATCTCCTGTTTTAGTGTTGGATTTCTTAAGGCCCTGTTGTGGCTTGTTATCATGCTGAAGATTATTCCCAGTTCGTAGATTTCGGGAATTCCTGATTCAGCAAAGAAAGTTACTTTTTCAGGATCTAGTCCTACAGCCAGATTTCCCATTGTAACTTCCAAAACAGATTTCGCTATTTTTTCTGTTTCGTTCACGTACTTGGGATAGGCCAATGTGTGCATATCAGCAATTACAATAAAGGTTTCGTAATCGTTTTGTAGTTCTACTCTGTTTTGAAGTGATCCAACGTAGTGACCAATGTGAAGCTTTCCCGTGGCGTTGTCACCTGTGAGAACTCTTTTTTTCTCCGTATTCATGGGGATATTATAGCATTTGAGGTGTTTTTGGGGGAAGTTGCTACGAGGCCAATAACCATTTTGTTGGCATATTTAGAAAGCAAAGCAATTTTCTTATGTTTCACAGAATGGTTTACCATTCTGTGAGGCACAACGAAGTGCTCGTCTTACACTCGCACTTACGTTGGTCCAGAAATGTGCTCCGCACAATTTCTGGCGGAGGGTGTGGGATTTGAACCCACGCACCGGTATTAAACGGTGACGGCTTAGCAAGCCGCTGCATTACCACTCTGCCAACCCTCCTTGTACTAGCAAGGCTTATTTTATCATGATTTGTGGGCCGACGGACTTGGTTGCATTCCGAATTTTGGTGGAGATATCACCTAAAGTTTGGAATCAGCTTGTTGAATGGGTTTTTAAGTGGGAAGAGCTGTTTTGTTTTGCTAATTAACCTTGTTTTCACAGGAAATATACCTACTCTCTCTATCACATATGGGTATTAGAACTACTGAATGATAAGATTAACTCATGGTAAGTAATCCTTCTGAACAACCGCCATCTCAAGAGATAGAAAAAGAAACCAGACCTTTAGAGTTTAGTTGGGTTACGGGTAAAAACTCTTTCAGAATTAAACAGGGAATAAATTTGACGCCAGACCCCGAGAAGGCGTATGCATACATAGCATTTGCATCACCCTTACCAGAAACCATGTCGGATGCAGAAAAAGAAAAACTAACCAAGCACACAGGAGTAGACGGTGAGGAGTATTGGTATTGCGGATTTGGTGATTTCGATTTAGATAGGGCAATGGTAATGCAACCTAATAGGCAACCCTCCTTAACACACTATATGGAAAAAACCAAAGGTGACGAAGCAGTAAAACCTCTAGAAATAAGTGCTGTTGAGGTAGCAGATGTTATTAGAAAGGGTAGAACGATTATATACACTGGTGCCGGTATCTCCGTAGCGGCAGGAACACCTGATATGAAGGCCCTGATGGCTTATCTAGGTATAGACCGTTCGGAATCCGTTGATGATTTTGCTCAAACAGTAATGTTTAGCCCAGAAGGTATGCAACATCGATTACTTAGTTTACAAGAAAGTTTCTTCGAAAGAACTACTCCTGCACACGAGTCCTTAACAATCATTCAAAAACTTACGGGTGTACGAATAGCAACTGAAAATCTTGATATGTTAGGTGAAGCAGCAGGGCAAGAACTGATTAAAAGAGGTGCGATAGACGAAATACTTACAGATACAGAAGTGCAACAGCTAGATTGTATTGTAACGGTAGGTCTAAGAGCTGATGATAGCGGATTGCTTTGGAAATTCAGGGAATTAAACCCAGAAGGTAGAATTATAGCTCTTAATGTGGAACCCCCTCCTTATTTGGATAAAAGGGATTGCTATCTTGAAGGTGACGCCCAAGAAACAATTCCGCAAATTGCAGAGATATTAAAGAATAGCTGACTTTGATTACAGTAGTGCTCAAACTTCGAGTACGAAGTTTTCGGGCATAACAAAATGCGAATTTTTCTATTACATTTTGTTAAGCGCATTTAAAAAGCAAAGCTTTTTAAATGGTGGAGATGAGGGGAATCGAACCCCTGTCTTGAAAGACCAAACATGAGTATCTACAAGCTTAGTCAGATTTTATCTCAAAAGGCAAAGTAACTGACAGACTTTGAACTCCTTTCTAGGTTATTTTTTGAGTTTTGTACTCTTGGTTCTTGAGCTCACCAGACTCAAAAACCTCATTCCGGTTTTTATTAGATTCGTTAAATCTCTTCGGACAGAGATTTAGGAACCTGACTTAAACAGTAAATTTTACTAATTTTAAGCCATTGCACCAACTAATGCTGGTGTTCTTACCATAGAATCGGCAAGTAATTTTTTGCTGTGTTTTACAAGAATCAGCATCTTGGCTTGCGCTCATATTTTAAAAGTGCTTCCAATCAAATCCGATCATCCCCGGGAGTTGAGAATACCCTAATTCGTGTTTATTTCCAAATTTGGGATTTTCTTTGTTGCTGTAGGTCCTTTTCAATCTGTCGTGTCTTGGCTACCTGTTTCTTCTCGTATTTCTTCTTTCCTCTCACTACAGCCAACTCTAATTTTACCAAATTATTCCTCAAAATGAAAGCTATAGGTATTGCCGTTTTTCCTTTTTGATTTACTTCCCGCGATATTTTTTCTATTTCCTGTTGGCCTAGGAGAAGTTTGAGGTCGCTATTTTGCTTGCTACCTTCGTTCTTTTGTGATTTTTTCGAGTAATCTCCTACATGAAGGTTAACTACAAATGCCTCATTCCCGATAATCTTTATATAAGCTCCTTCAAAATTTACTTTTTTTTCACGAATGGCCTTGACCTCGTATCCCTTTAATACAACTCCAGCCACATACTTTTCCACAACTTCGTAGTTGTGAAACGCCTTTCGATTTTTTACTAACAACATGGATTGATTTTATCATCTATTTGGCAGAACCGCCCTTCATCAAGGGCCGCCCTCGTTTAGATCCGTGGGAATAAAGATTCGCCTGATTTTATCCTTTTTTGGCCGAATTGTTCGGAGATTTTCGCACTAGTATCGGGAATAAAAGGTTTTAGCAGTACCGCAATCTTCCTGATAGAATTCACTTCAAAATCCAAAATTTCTTTCAATTTTGACTTCTCTTTAATCGCCCATGGCTCGTTTATATTTATATGTTTGTCCAGATCTGAAAGCATTTTCCATATGTTTTGCAGGGCTAAATCCACACGATATTTTTCTAAGGGCCTTGCCCATTCTTCTTTCCAAAGATCCCTAAATTCATTTATCTCAAACTCAAACCCAGAACTCTCGGCCAGCTTAGCGATTCTTGCTACAGTATTTCCTAAACCATTAGCTAGATCGGCATTATAAATTTCCTCAAAATGTCCTAAAGAAATGTCAACATCTTCAGTTATGGGTCCGTGTTTTAGAAGATAGTATCTGGTCGCATCTACTCCGTATTTTTCAACTAGTTCGTTAGGTCGAATAATGTTCCCTTTCGACTTGCTTATCTTTTCACCATTTAAGTTAATAAATCCATGAGTGTAAATTGTATCAGGCACCCTCAAACCAATGTTCATGAGCATCGCAGGCCACAGTAAGGCGTGAAATCGCAAGATATCCTTTCCAACAAAATGAACTATTTTAGTTTCCTCATTCCACAAATCCTGATTTTTTCCGACAGTATAGTAATTAACCAGAGCATCATACCAAACGTAAATAACCTGTTCCTTATCTGTCGGAGTAGTTATTCCCCAAGGCACCTTGTGCTTTGGTCTACTAATCGGAAAGTCCATTAATCCTTGTTTCAAAAAGGAAAGCATCTCGTTCCGTTTGGATATTGGTAGAATAAAATCCTTCTCATTTTCAATTAAATTTCTCAATCTGTTGGTGTATTTAGACCACTTTAGAAAGTAATTTTCTTCTTCCAATCGTTGGATTTGTCTTGTTGTGTGTAGTGGACATTGCCCGTCTTCGTTTAATTCTGAAAGAGTTTTGTAAGCCTCGCACCCCTCACAATAAAAACCTTCATAAGTTCCTTTGTATACGTCTCCGGTTTTCACAGCCTTCGCAAAGAATTCCGAGGCTGTTTTTTCATGATCTTTATCGGTTGTTCTAATGAACCTGTCATAGGAAATGTTTAAGGAATCTATCTGTGCTTTATCTTTTTTAGAAATTTCTTCGGCGTGTTGTTCTACTGGAATTTCTGCCTTTTGAGCGGCTTTGTAATTGGTTGTTCCATGCTCATCTGTACCTGTAACAAAAAACACGTTTTCTTTTCCGTAAATTTCTCTGTAGTATCTTGCGATAGCATCAGCTAGAACTTTTTCGTACGCATGCCCTATATGAATTTCTGCATTAGCGTAGTCGATAGCGGTTGTTATTAAAACTTTTTTGTATTTTTTGTCTGTCATTATGGGATTATTTTAGCACAGGAGGTTTTTGACCGTTGTGATTTTGTTTAAAAAAAGTGAGGAACCCTTTGGGCAGATACAACGAGGGTTCCTCGAGTTGGGAGAAAGCTTGTTTCAAGTCCGCGGTCCGAGCGCCGCTCTCCAGAGCGCCAGGGACTCTTCCAAGCTCTTTAGTTCCTGCGTGAGTCTCTCTATCTCCCGGGCGATTTCATCCTTTCTTGCCAAGTCCCGAGCCATGTTCTCACGCAACTTCTTCGTCGATAACTTCCGAATCTCCGGGTCCAAAAAACCGTATCTAATCACACCACTTGGTACACACATATCACACCTCCTTATGTCTGCGATTCACACATTCATATTATAGGATATAACTTTACTTTGTTCAACTTGCGAGATGATTATCTCTACTTTAGTGGGTAAAAAGAAAACCCTGAGAGGGAGACTGTTCTCAGGGTTCGTGTGCTTACTTCTGCGGGTTTTTCACACCCGGTATCCGATTGTGACCTCCTTTGTAGTGAGTTCTGCGTGAGTAACAACAAGACAGTAGCTTGGGGGGATGAATACCCGCTGTGCTTTCCTGTCCGGGTTCTTTGAAAGTTCTTCGTACCCTACAGCGATTTCACGCTCCGAAAACCAGCAGGTTAGCAAAGTCTTGAGTTCGCCCAAATCCTCTGGGCAGAAAACATCACTAGCCAACTGATCCGAAAACTTCGTCAAGAGGTTACGACATTTTTGGAAGAATTTCCGTCGCTCTTCCTTTTGTCGACGCTCTTCCTTCTTTTTTGCGTACATCAAATCAAAACCCATCTCAAACCTCCTCCGTCTCCCTGATTGACTATGCGTATAATACAATTTTTCCCGAGAACGCGCAACTTATAGTATTGAATTGTGGTTCATGGATTGATTTCAACAACATATTTAGCAGGTTTATCCGGATGATAGGTTTTGCACATTGCAGGATTAGCACTTTCACAAGGTAGCGCTTTTCCCTCTACATCAACTACATCCCAGTTTTTATCCAACCAAATCATTTTCAAAGGGATCAATGTTTTGTACATCCAAAAGGCATGTTTTCCTTCACTCGGGAAAATAAAAATCATCCCCCGATCCGACGGTAACTTTTTTCTTAACATTAAACCCTTAGACCTTTTTACATTTGTATCCGCAATTTCCAACAGGTATATTCTCCCATCGATTTTCATCTCAATAAATTTCTTGGGTTTGCAAAATAAAAGTGCCAGCGTAATCCCAAGAGTAAAACTCAAGAAAATTTTTATCACTAATTTCCTTTCCATACTTTAAACATACCAAAAATTTAACTTTATGAGTGAATTAATTTATAATATACCCATGGAAGAGGATAGCGCAAAATCCAGAAACCTAACTCAGCTTATTTTATTACTCTTAGCCTTTATTGCCGGGGTTTTTGCGGCGAGGCTTTGGTATGATACTCACCCAGCTTCAGCTCCTTTGGAGCGTTCGGAAGAAGTAGAAATAAGTACTCAAGTGCAAGAGTCTTCGGAAGTTCCACCTAACCTTCCGAATGAGCCGAGTCTTTAACCACAATATTCGGCCTTTTTTCGTGTTAGTATAATTCTTGTATGCTCACACTTTTTGACGAGTTAAATCCTCAACAATTGGCTGCCGTAAAGCACGGGAAAGGCCCCGCCTTAGTGGTTGCAGGCCCGGGAAGCGGCAAAACTCGAGTTTTAACTCATCGTGTGGCCTATCTGATACACACACAGGGAGTTCCCCAAGAAAACATCCTATCGGTTACATTCACAAACAAAGCCGCGGGTGAAATAAAAGAGCGTGTCGGCCGTCTGCTAGATACTTTTTCAGGAAAACTTTCTTGGAGTGGCACATTCCACTCTATTTGTTCCCGTATTTTGCGTCGAGATGGTAAGTACATCGGAATTCCCAATGATTTTGTGATTTATGACTCCTACGATCAACTTTCTTTAATAAAAAATATTCTTAAGGATTTTGGTATTGATTCTAAGAAAATTCGGCCTAAAGCCGTTTTAGGTACTATATCAGGAGCAAAAACGGAGTTACTCACATCCCAAGAATACCAATCGATGTCCTCGGGTTACTTCCAAAGAACTGTGGCAAAAGTTTATCCAGAATACCAAAAACGCTTGCGAAGAAATAGAGCCCTGGACTTTGACGATCTTTTAATGGAGGTTGTTAGACTTTTTGCAGAAAACCCTTCCGTTTTGGAAAAGTACCAAAACCACTTTCGATATGTTTTGGTGGATGAATACCAGGATACTAATAAAGCCCAATATGTAATCACGAAACTTTTATCAAAAAAGCATCGGAATATCTACGTTGTGGGAGACATGGCCCAGGCAATTTATAGTTTCCGAGGTGCCGACTATCGCAATATTTTAAATTTCCAAAAAGATTATTCTGATGCGGCTATTTACAATCTGGAAAAAAACTATCGCTCTACCCAAAATATTTTAGAGGCCGCTAAGGAAGTTATAAACAATAACTCCAGTAACATTAATTTGGATTTATACACAGATAAGGGGCGTGGTGAGAAGTTGACTGTTTATACAGCACGGAATGGAAAGTATGAGGCCGATTATGTTGTTAGTGGCATTTTAGAGGCCACTTCTAACGGGAAGTCCTGCAAAGATATAGCCGTTTTGTATCGAACAAATGCGCAGTCCCGAAACTTGGAGGAAGCCCTTATAAAAAGAAGTGTTCCGTACAGAATTGTTGGCGGTTTTAGGTTTTATGCACGAAAGGAAGTAAAAGACGCAGTCTCGTTTTTGCGTGTTTTGTACAATCCTAAAGATACAGTTTCTTGGGCGCGGATAATTAATGTTCCTACCAGGGGAATAGGTAAGAAAACTTTTGCGGAGATCAAAGCATCTGATTGGGATTTGGAACTAATTGAACAAAAATCTAAATTGGCTTGGAGATCCTGGATTAATCAAGTGGGAGATCTTACGACCTTGGAGCTGTTGGACTTGATGTTAGATAAAACAGGATATATAAACTGGTTGGATGATGGAAGCGAGGAAAATGCTGAGCGTCTGGAGAATCTGAAGGAGCTTCGTTCCGTGGCCTCTTTATTTGTGGATTTAGGTGAATTCTTGGAGAATGTTTCATTGATAGAAAGTGCTGACCGTCCTGATGCGTTTGATGCTGCTGCAGTTACTTTAATGACGATTCACGCTTCAAAAGGCCTGGAGTTTCCCGTTGTTTTTATGGTAGGGATGGAAGAAGGGCTTTTCCCGCACAGTCAATCTATGTTCGAAGAGCGGGGGCTAGAAGAGGAACGCCGGCTTTGTTATGTGGCAATTACTAGGGCCAAGGAGAAGGTCTTTATGACTAATACTAAATCGCGATTCTATTTTGGTAGTGTGCAAAGCAATCCTCCTAGTAGATTTATTTCTGAAATTGATGCAGGTTTAATTGAGTTTAAGGGGGAT
>Ga0307992_1001154_pt1 | contig 15831 bp, 20 predicted proteins | sample EllFjometagen133_FD_203162 | JGI IMG/M metagenome (GOLD analysis project Ga0307992, IMG submission 203162) | Marine microbial communities from Ellis Fjord, Antarctic Ocean - #133 | ecosystem: Environmental > Aquatic > Marine > Unclassified | place: Southern Ocean | collected 2014-10-08
ACTCAGGAAGAGATAGATGAAGCCTGCGGCCTCATCAACTCACGCCCGAGAAAAAGACATGGTTATTTAACCCCAAACGAAGTGTTTAACCAAAATAGTTGATTAAGCTTTGGAATAGAATTTAAGCAGTCATTAGTTCAAGAAATGAGTGCAACATTACGAATTTCCATAGAACACTTCATTTGGTATAGCGTAGTTTAATTGATAAAAATCTATTTTACTTAATACTAGCTAATTTTATATTTTTATGCTTATTTATAATGTACATATATGTATATTATAAAAAAACAATAACATAATGTCGATATTTGACATCTCTGTAAGCCTTACTATTTATACTTAGTTCTGGTAGAATATATACAGTTCCACTTAAATTAAAAAAAATATAATTATTTATATGCAAGTACCAAGAAGAAAAAGTGAACAATCTAAAATAAGGCTTCAGTTTGATCCTTATTTAAGTAAAAATAAATACAATCAACTTGTAGATAGTTTAAAGGATTTAAAAAAAAGTCAACCTCAACTTGCTTCTGAAGTAAAAAGATTGGCTTCTGATGGAGACTTTTCTGAAAATGCCGGCTATCAACTAGCTAAATCTCAACTCAGAACGCTAAATTCTAAAGTTCTTTTTTTAGAGAAACAACTAAAATATGCCATTATTATAGATGACAATATAATTAATGAAAACAGTAAACAAAAAAAAATTCAAATTGGTAGTCAAGTAACTTTAGAAAAACAAGATAAAATAAAGGAATATACTATATTAGGATCTAGTGAGTCCGATCCCTCTTCAGGTATTATCTCACATCTCTCTCCCCTGGGCTCACTACTTATTGGAAAAAAAATAGGAGATAAGGTAGCATTAAACACAGAAAATAAAAAAATTCAAAGCTACACCATTAAACAAATAAATTAAGAAAAAGAAATTCAAGGCATTCCAACGATTTAAATAGTAAAAAAACCTTGACTAAGAACTATAAAAAACATATAGTAAAATAATTCTCAGATCTTTAACAAAAACACACAAAATCATGAAAACTGAAGACAAATTTATTATTTTCTCAGGACAAGGTCATTATGAGTTAGCAAGTAAAACTCTTCAATGGCTAAATAACAGCGCTGGTACTGATTTCCGTTTTTCACACATTAATTTTGATAGCTATCCTGATGGCGAAGATGATTTTAGGATAACAGAACCTGACAAAATTAAAGGAAAAAATGTAATTATCTTTCAAAGCTGTAATACGCTGGAACTTAAGGAACAATTTTTAACTTTGGTATTTGCCTGTAAGCATCAATACCAGGCCATAAAGGTTATCGCTGTTATACCCTTTATGATGTATAGACGGCAAGAAAGAAAAGAAAAAAACCTAGAAGTTAATCGTAACCTAAAGTTTGCGATGGAAATGAAAGCCATGGGAGTAGATGAAATAATCGTTTGTGATATTCATTCAAAAACAACCTTAAATTACTTCAAGGAACTTGATATTCTAGCACACAACACTTCTGGAGCTAAAATTTTTGCCGAACTTTTAGAACCAACCTTAGCTGGAGAGGAAAAAGCATGTATTTACTCGCCTGATAAAGGTTCTATTGCTAGAGCTATTAATTTGGCTAAAATACTCCATTTACCAGTAATTTTTGACTTAAAAGAAAGAAATTCTGAAGGAGTTATAAGTCAAAAAGAGTTAAAAAAAACTGTTTTAGACAGCTTAAAAGAAGAATTCGAATATCCCATTAAACCTGCCGAAGATATTAAAGGACAGATAATTATCATGGTTGAGGATGAAGTAGCCACTGGAGGAACTGCTAAAATGACAGCTAGAAAACTAAAAAAAAGAGGAGCTGAAAAAATAATTTTTTGCGCCACCCACCCAGTCTGCACATCTGGCTGGAAAAGGACTTTTGTGGAAGATTCACCTTTTAATAAAATTATTTTAGGAAATACTCTGGACAGAGGATATAAAAAAAGCACCGGCGGAAAAGTAACTAATGCCTCTATGCACCCAGTGTTAGCTATTAAACTTTTGGCTATTATTAACGCTTGTTAAAAGGATAAGACCAAACAAAACAGACTTTAAATTGAACTGTACCCCAAAAAGTGGACACGGGGTAAAAACTAGACTCGAGCTAAAAGATGATTTCGGTACTCTACCGGAGTCATCTTTTTTAAATCCCATTGATATCTCCTATTGTTATAGTATTCCATATAGTTATCAATAATGCTATCTAAATCATTGAAGGTTTTAGCCGTTTTACAATCAATATCATCTTTTAAATGACCAAAAAATGATTCTATAGGGGAATTATCAATACAATTACCCTTGCGTGACATAGATTGGGTTATGCCTAAATTTTTAATCTTCTTACTATATTCCGGGCTAGTATAGTGAAATCCCTGATCAGAGTGAATTATAGTGTTCTCAAAATTAACAATATTCATTCTATCAATAGTCTCTAAAACCATACCCAGTCCAAGGCCTTGAGACGTTTTCCAGGATATTATCTCCCCACTAGCTATATCCTTAATTACAGACAGATAGGCCTTCTGCCCATGTCCATAATATAAATAGGTGATATCAGTGCAAAACACTTTTAGTGGCGTTGCCTGTCTAAAATCGCGATTTAGTATATTAGAAAATGTTCGATGTTCCTGAGTTTTTTTGGCAATGCATTTATATGGATTTCTAGTTCTAATTTTAACGAACAAATGATATTTTCTCATTATTCTAACAATCTTTTTGTGATTCATTATTATCTTTCTGTCATTTTTTAGTTTCATTTGAATACTGCGCCAGCCCAGTCTTTTCTTTCCTTGTTCAAATAGCTCCTTAACTACTAAATAGTCATCAATATCTTTGTCGGGCTTATCAGAATCTTTTAACCATTTATAGTATCCACTTCTAGATACCTGTCCAATTTCACATAGTATTCTGATATTTAGATTTAATTGTTTAAATATGGCATATTTTTGTCGCGGCTTTAGTTTTATCTCTTTTTGGCCGCCCGGAGTTTTACTAAAAAATCGTTTTCCGCTTTTAAATAGACATTTTCTATCTCCAACCTTTTTATTCTATCAGCATTATTTAACTCTTTTGTTTTTGGTCTGCCACCTCGATTACCCTGACCTCTGCGCTCAAATTTTAAAGAATTAATACCTCTTTCTTGATATTCCTTTCTCCAGCGCTGCAAACTGAATCCAGGCGTATCTTCTCCGATTATTGAGACATTAAAACCGGCCTCTTCGAATATCATTCTGGGACTATATCCTTTCTCGTAGTATGCATTTACAGCCTGAATCTTGAATGCTTTATTGTATGTAATTGATCTATCGCTACAATTTTCTACGTGTTTATTAGCTAGTAGCTCTTTTATTTGATTCTTTGTTAATCTTCTTTTACTCATATTAGTTATTTTAGTTTGTTATTTCATTATATCTTATTTTACCCACAAAAAAAGCAGACACTTTCGTGTCCACTTTTTGGGGTACAGTTCAAATAAGTCTGTTTTTTACATGAACTATAAAATTTATTAAGAATTTTTCTATTCTAATAAAAAATATCAACTATGTATTATTTAAAATAATTATTAACAGCGTCTTCAAATTGACTAATAAATATCTGCTTAAAATAAGAGATATTATTTATTTCATAAAAAAGTATCATTGCCTTTTTGTATTCTTCTACATCCACAATTCTATATGAAAGCGGAATTGAGTCAAAAGCTAATAAAATAGCATTAGAAGTCATCCTTGAAGTCCTTTTATTACCATCCTCAAAAATTTGTATATAAGGAATAAGAATAGAAGCTATAAAACTTTTTTCAAGAAAAAAACTTTTATTATTAATTAAATTAACCATACTTTCCATAACTTCTTTAATTTGATAAGCATTATCCAAAGGTTTGTACTTTGTGCCCGTAATGCCAACCGGAGCATTTCTAAGGCTTTTAGATATACCTAAATCTTTAGTTAAAATTGAATGAATATATTCAATATCAGAAAATCTTAATTGCTTTAATTTATTTTTATTTTCAATAGACTCATTAAAGATATTTTTATGATTTAAAATCATAACTGTCTCTTCCCTGCTTTTTCCCGCAGCAATAACATTATTTTTAATTAAAGATTCAGTATTTAAAAGAGAATAGGTATTACCCTCAATAACCGATGACTTCCAGGAAAATTCAATCATTATTCTTTCAAATTCTTTGTTAATAAGGGTTTGACTGTTATATTTAGAAAAATTTTTATGAAAATCTTTCTGCAATTTATTTAATTTATCTTTTTCTGATTTAGTAAAAATATCAATACTTAAAAGTTTAAATATTTCAAAATTAAAATTTTCTTTTATTTTCCTATCTAAATATGGCGTTTCAAAATAATTCTTAACATCAATTATTCTTAAAATTTCATAATTTTCAGATAAACAATAAGTTATATAAGCACCAGCGCCATTTTTTTCTAAATAATTTTTATCAAACAAAAAAGTCAAATCTCTAGCTATAGTTTCCCTAGAATATTTATTATTAAAAAAAACCATCACTTCTTTATTCTTAAAGCTTGGTTTATTTTGAGCAAATTCTAAAATTTTTTTTTGCCTATTATTCATATTTTATATTATATCATCATTGTGTCATTTTTTAAAATCTATTGTGTCATTTTTTTAAAAAAATAATAAAAAACATTTAATATTAGATACTTTTATTGTGTCATAAATAAGTTATATCTTTTAAAAATCGCTCACATTTAAAGCAAGCAACCAATATAATCAATTAAAAGATGCATACCTATACCCATAAAAAAATACCTAAATTTAGTAAACAATCCCACTACGTAAGCTGGGAAAATATAAAAAGAATGAAATAAATGATTATTTATACTGCAACGACTAGGGTCATATATCGTACTAGATAATAGATGGTCTAAATCTATTAGATTAGATAAGAGTAATTGAATTAAAACTGAACGTGCTTTAAAGGACCTTTTAAGTAACTTAAACTCAATTAAATAAAGTAAGCCCCAAAGAGCAAAGTTAGACAGTATATGAATCCACCAATCAGATTGTGATGCTATAGCTATAATATCCATGATTTAATTTATTTAATATTTTTCATTTTCTTATTTTGTAAATATTTTGAGTTTTTACTGGAAATAATACTCTTCCCAATGTCTTTTTCTATCTCAGTTCTAGCTCTTTTAGCTACTTTACCGCCTCTTTTAGCAACATCTTTATTTTCTGACAGACCTCGTGGTTTATGTTTCTTAGATATCTCGGTTGTTGTTGCCTCCGCTAACATATTCAAAACTAATTCTAAATTAGTCATATTATCTCTTAAACTTTCTTTTTTAAGATTCTTAAATTTTTTATATTCTTTTACAGACTTATTAGACCAAGCTTTGGTAATATCATCTGTTAAAATGGCAAACTCTAAATCTTCTTTAATTCCTCTTTCTCTCCACTGGTCTGTAAGCTCTTTTCTAACTTCAATTGTTTTAAGTCTTTGATTAATCCATTCTTTAGAGTATCCTTTGTTAAGATAAGTTTTTAAGGCTCTATCTATGGATAATTCTGGATCTTCAGTTTCTTCAATCCTCTCATAACCAACTTTAGCTAACCAAAGCTTTAAAGACTCAGCTTTGGGAGATGGCACAGATTGAATAAGTCTTAAAAGTGTTTTTGTGTCAGCAACATCTGTAATTCTAATTTTTCCATCCTTAGCTTTCATTTTTAAACCGTTACATTTTGTAACGGTTTCATTTGAACCTTCATCAAGAAGTCTCTTTTTAAGAACTCTCCAATAAACTTGTGGATTTTTGCTTTCAGTCAAAATCTCAATCACATCTACAACGGAAAAATACCAAAGTTCTTTATCCTCATCAAAATGACGACGAACTTGTTTATTATTAAATAATATAATTTTATTATCATTTTTATCCATATTGCCAGTATAACAAAGAGTGATTAAATTTTCTATAAAATTTTTGTAAAACAAAAATAGTTCTGTTTATGTAATTTAGTCAGTTGACTGATGAAATCACATAAAATTAAATTATAAATTAGATAAATATTTTTTTACCAAATTAATAAGAAATTCTTGTACTTTTGTAAAATTAAGTTGATTATTTTCTTTGTAAATAATTGGCTCCTGTTCTATATCACTGAAGTAAACCAAGCTTTTTAAAACTAAATTTATATCAGTGTTTTTATATTTTTTTTGGTATAATTTTAAAATTTCAGAAAAATCATATTTTTTAAATATATAATACAAATCAATATAGTCCTTATTAGTGGCTCTACTTAAAATCGCAGATAATTTCATACAAGCAATATCTTCCACGGACGCTAAATTTAAAAACTCATCTTCTATTGTATTTTTTACTAAGTTGTAGTTATATGAAAAAAAACTCAATTTTATACTATCATCAATAATTAAAGTCAAAGTATTTTTTTCCTCTAAAATTTTTACAATTTTTAAATCTTTAAAAATTTGAGAGACTTTAGTAAATAACAAGATATTATCTATATCTCCTTTTTTAAAAAAATCAAAATCAATACTATCTCTATGCCCTAATTGTAAAGCTAAAGCAGTGCCACCAGCTAAATAAAATTCTTCTTTAAAATTTGCCAAAAACGGTAAAATATCTCTCCTTTTTTTATTTAAAATTTCGTAAAACATCTTTAATTTTTTTAGGTTTAATATCAAAAATTATTGACCAATAATTTAACGATTTATCGCTCCACTGACCGGGTAAAGGATTTTCCACTTGTTTCTTTATCTCTTCTCTACTATAAACTTTAAATAATAATTCTGTAGCATCATAAGTTCCATAATTTAAAACATTAGTAATTATACGTCTTTTGTTTTTAGAGACATCTAATTTGGAAATATCAAAAGACCATAAAAATGGCTTAAATTTCTCAAGTATTTGACTCTTAATTTTCTTCATATACCCTTATATTAACATAAAATATGAACTAAATCAAATTATCTAAGGTAATATAATTTATAATACTATTCTATGAAAAGTGTAAACTAAATTATAGAAAAATGACAAAAAAACAAAGCTTATAATATTATCCTTTAATTATTTGTCTAAAAATTACTAAATAATATTTAGAGAAATTGCCTTGATTTATTTCAAAATTAGGCTATAATTAGAAAATTGTTCGTTAGTATATAAACTATAAAATTATCAAATATGATCAAACAAATAATTTTTGATTTTGATGGAGTTCTCTATCCCTCAACTGAAGAAAACATGCAAAGAATATTATCCAATATTTCTTTAGCAGTAAATAAAACTAAAAAAATACCTAGTCAGGATTTACTTAATGAAGTTTGGGGTTTAAAATTAGAGGCTATAGCGGTAAAATTAGCCATGAAACTTAACTGGACTGAAAAAGAACAAATAAATTTTCTAAAAATTCACCGAAAAGATGCTAGTGCCTTACCAGTAAATAAAAAGGCTCAAGCCCTTATACTGGAAACCTTATTGTATTTAAAAAAACAAGGTAAAGAGCTGTTTATAATTACTAATCGTAGTAGTAGTTCACTTATTAAAGTTGCTAAGGAAATAAACTTAGATTTAAGTTTGTTTGAGCTTATAATAGGCCCTGATAGCCTCAAAAATCCTCATACAGGCTTATTTATATGCAAACCTAATCCTTTAGTCGTAGATCATATTTTAAAGCTTAAAAAGAGTTACAAGCTTAAAGAATTTGTGTTTGTAGGAGACAGTATCCGCAATGACTTTGAATTAGCTAAAAGAACTGGTTTAAATTTTATAGCTCTACCTTCCGCCTTACACAGTTACGAAGAATGGGAGCAAGTTTTTATCTCAAATTATTATAGTTTTAACAGATATATCGCTAGTAGTTTCTTGGAAATAAAGGATTTAGTTTAAATTTTGTTTAAACAAAAACAGACCTTGGGTATATAATTCAAGGTTTTTTATGTGTATGTACGCTACTAATTACTATTGACATAATGTATTAAAAAAGTAATAATATTAAATTAGAACCTTACAATTTAATAACTAAATAATAGAAATGATGAAAGAAATAATAAAGAATCTTATCGGAACACTTATTGGTATAGCTATTGGACTGCTTATCACTTTAAATCTTTGGGGTGACAACTGGTATCAAGTTGCTATTTCTATGATTATAGGAGTCATTTCAGGCCTTGCTGTAGCTAACATTGAACGAATTCCTCAAATCTTTTATAGGGTCAAATTTATATTTATAGCTAAAGACCCCTCGCAAAAAGAAGGTACTTCTCTATTTAGAAGGATGCAACAAAAGCTAACAATGGAGCAAAAAATTAACGTAAGTCTTATTATTATTACCCTTGTCTTTACTGTTAGTTTTATATTTATATTATTTTTTACTTCAATAATGCCTGAACCTGAATTTACCAAAAACTCTAATGTAAGTTTTGTTTTTATTTTGTTTATGCTAGAAATAATATTAATGCTTGTTTTTGTGTGTTATCTTATGAATGGCTGGAAAAGTAACTTGAAGTATTTGCCTAAATTTTTATTCCACCAGCTATGGTTTAAAAAAAAATATACTTATTACTCATTTAGCCCATTAAAATACATGATTATATTAAAAGAGGAAAATGAGAGTAGAAAAATAAGCGTTATTGGTATTGTTTGGAGGGTTATAATAACAATTTCAATTGGTTTTATATTTTATCTTCTTAAACATTCTATAAATGGACTAATCAAAACATTTCTTGTTTGTTTATTTATACTATTTTTACCTTTATTTATATTTAGAGAAGTTGCCCACTCCAGCTATTATCTACTAACAGCCGCTAGTATCGTTGCCGGTATTTTTACCGGAACTCAGTATGCTAACCTTTGGCTGGGGCTTAGCTCTGGTGTAAGTTTCTTCTTAATGTCGTTTGCTATTGAAAGAATTATTAAAGTTAATTTATTTGAATATTTTACAGAAAATATGTATAATAAATTTAAATTAACTACTTAGCTCAAATACTCGGCAAACTCGCAAAACTCAAACCCTGGTTAAAATAACCAGGGTTTTCTATTTTAAAATTTAAAAGAGGGATGGTGTAAAATAAAGTATATAGTTATAATTTTAGATAAAACTTAGAACTATTAACCGGTTAAACTAATTTTTCTATATCTCCAAACTTTAATTTCTTTAATTCTTTTTCTATTTCTTTGTCGCTTAATTCTTTAGTAAAATAAATAGTTAGTGATTCTGCCTGTTTATCTAATTTTGCTATATCCCAATTTTTATAAATAGTTTTTCTAATTTCTTTTTTCCTTACTAAATTTAATACCTCATTTATATCAATTTTTAAATTTCTTTTTATCATTACAAAATCATAGTAATCACGATACCTTGCTCGATCGCTCATAGCACTAATTTTTTCTGCTGTAATTTCCCTAATGTCCATCACTCTTACTTTGATCTTAACTCCATAAATATTTTTGTAATCAATTTCAAGAGAAGGTAAAACATCATCTTTAACCACTAAGTACTCAGAAGCGGCGTGAGAGGTTCCAAAAAATGACATATTACTTGTTTTCATATAGTCTTTAGCTTCTTTCATCTTAGCCCTTCCCTTCTCATTATCCATATGAGAATGAATTTCTCCTGCAATATATGCCTGCGCCTTATTCTCTTCAGCTTCTTTAAAAAAATCAACCTTGTCGCCGCTTCCAGCCGCAATAACAACACTAGTAATTTCATCCTAAATTTTTCCACCAAAATCAATATAAGGAATATTAAAAATCTCTTTTAAATCTTTTATTGTGATTTTTTCAATTTTACTCTGCGCGCTATTTTTAAATGTTCTAGTAGGTTGATCACAAACAACTTTTGACGGTATGTTTAAAAAAAGAGGCTTTCGCCTCTCTTCATCTACACAATAGTACGGGATAGTGAATAATATTAGAATTAAAGTTAATAAAATTAAATACATTTTTAACCTTATTAAAAGATCCTTAAAATTTATTTATAAACACGATCATGAGTACCTAGGTCAAGAAATATAATAAAAGTATAATTATCAAATTCTTCAAAAATTATTCTCAAATCAATATTTATAGATATAGCTCTTTTTCCCTCAAGTGCACCTTTCAATGCATGATTTAATAATTTTTTATTGTTTGGGTCACTAATAAAAAGTTTTATCACTTCAATAGTTTTTTCTTTTGTCTTTTCAGAAAGTTTCTTAAACTGCTTCTCAAATTTTTTATGATATTTTATTTTCATAAAGATTTGAGATATTTTATCGCCATCTTTCCATCCATAGAACTAGAAATATTTTTTCCTTTTCTGGCCTCACTACTAGCTTTAATGATTAGACTCTCTTCTTCAAGAGTTAAACCATTTTCGGTCAATAATAAAAATGGCAAACCTTTTCTTAAAGTAGCCTGTTTCAAAAAAAGCTTAATAGCCGAGCTCATATCAAGACCTATTTTATCAAAAACTTTTTTAGCTTCTTTCTTTTCTTTTTCATCTATCCTTATTTGAATATTACTCATATAATATAATTATTTTTTATATCTTTATAATATCAACATGTAATTACATTGTCAATACTATTTATCGTGTTTCAGTATGTTTTCTTTTGTATCATGAAAATAAAAAAAGAGCTTTTTTTGTAAAGCTCTTTATGGTCTTTTTAATCTAATAGTATAGCAAATAATACTATTATAATAAATGAAAATATTTTAAGAATATTAAAATCATGAGTATTCAAATAAACTAGAATAATAAAAAAAATAAAAAAACCAACGTAACTTGCAATAAGCCAACCTGTGCTAATGATAGGAGCGAGTGCAAATCCACCTATTATAAATATAACTATACCAAAAAAAATAATTCCCGTTTGAAGAACGGATGACGATTTATCACTATCATCTTTTTTCGCTTCTTCTCCTTCATCTTTTTTTATATTTTTCTCTTCTTTTAATAGAATACGCTTATCTATTTCTTTTTGATCTTTTTTATAAGAACACCAAATCAAATAAGTAATCAATGATACAATAAAAGCAATTACCCCTATAACAAAAGGATTGCTGTATGCTATATCAACAATATTTGCACCAATAGTTAATGAATAAATTGATATCAGTATAAAAAAACCAATAAATTTTAACCACGTCGCCCATTTCCTAATTCCAATAATATACATAAAAATTATAAACAATATTCCCGCTACAAAAGGCTTATTGTTATGAAATAATTCAGACCATGGCTCAAATAATGGTGTTAAAGTAAAGAATAACAACATTATTGCAACTACCAAAAATACAGTTATGAATACTATGATAAATATTTTTGCTTTTTTCATTAGTTTTCCTTTCTTTTAGTTTCGTCCATATTAAAATTCATTTTATACTTATCAACAACTTTAATTGCTCTATCTGTAGCAAAAACCACCAAAGAAAGCAAACCCATGGCTCTCCAAAAACCCACATCTTTAAGATTTTTTATAATTTTTTTACCAGTTCCAGTGAAAATATTACCATTAATACCAAATAAATTAGTAATAGTTGATAAACCAAAAGTTAAAACTAAAACTAGTAAAATCCAATCGATAAATCCCATGGCAGAAATAAATTTTTTAATTTCTGTAACAATAATTTGGGCTTTACTTTTTGCTTTTTTTATCTCACTTTCATCAAAAAAATTGTTTTGCAAGCCATTTATTAATTTCGTTTCCATGATATTTTATTTTATTGTAAAAATCGTTTATCTATACCTCTCGATAGACTTGAGTTTGAATAAATTTACCTTATATAAAGGTTATCATGAATTTATTGGATAAATCAAAATATGTACTGTTACAGAATCAAGGTTACACTTTATGGGTAATTAATATTATTTGAAAATAAAAACAAAATGGATGATATTTTTTGATTAGGTGTAAGACTGTTCATATTTGAATCTCATAACAAGAAAAGTATTCCCAATAAAGGTTATTTTTTAAATTCTTAACATATAAAATTATATAAAACCTCTCTCGTAGGAAAAACTGAACCATAAACAGTAGTAACAGTATCTCCCTCTTCTATCAATGAAAATATAAATTGAATTAGCTTAAATAAGTTAACCAAAATACTATAATTTTCAGCATTTGAGTCTTTAATGACTATCTTAACTAATTTGCCATCTACCTTGGGGATGGTTCAATTCCATACTAAAAAAAGCACCTTTTAGCAGGCACTTATTTATGAGACTAAAATAATATCTTTAAATATAATATTATTTACGTTTATCACTATATTCCTTAACTAAATTATACTGCTCAATATCAGACTTTTTAATTGCATTAGTAATTATCTTTTTTCTATCTTTAGGAGATAAATCAAAATATGTAAATGTATTTGACTTAACTTTAGTAAAATTATTTAATACTTTCATATATTTATATAATACAAAATAATAATAGATTTATCTATACACTCAATTACTTATTATTTTTATCAATTTTTTTTTCAATGTCTCTTTATTATGGGTTAATACCACATAACTGTTAATATTCCTAATATCTGACGGTGTAAAAAAGTTTAATTCTCCTCATAATTCTTTTATTTGTTTGACTGATAAATCTATATAATTATCTAATAATATTTCTTAGGGCTGGAAAAGCATAAATTTTACTTCTTGCACTACCTGGTGTTATATCTTTAATTATTTCTAAATCAACAAATTTTTCAATTACTGAATACAAGGTTTGAGTATTAGAAATACCAGAAATTTCCTTGATAGTCTTAACCATAAAAGTTGGTTTAATAAAAATAGCATCCAGTAAAGAATGAGCGTAAATAGAACCAACTTTAGGCATACTTTCCTTTAAAGAGCGATATAATTTTTCAATCTTTTCAACTCGTTTAAAAGTCTTACTTGTTTGTTCATAAACAGCATCAAGAAAAAAGTTTAACCAAGGAATCCAATCTTCTTTTTCACTAACATTTTTTAGTAGTTCATAATAAACATCGCGATGCTCTTCTAAAAATTCACTGATATAGATATTAGGGTGAGAGGTTACTTTATTTTCATATAAGAATAAAGGCACGAGTAAACGTCCAACGCGACCATTACCGTCCATAAAAGGATGGATAGATTCAAATTGATAATGAGCAATAGCAATTTGCACTAAAGGATCTATTATTTCTTTGGAATTTAAATATTTTTCTAAATTAGAAAACAAGCCAATTATATTTTGAGGCTCAGCTGGAATAAAAGTCGCTTGCAAAATAGTGGCTCCATAGGGACCAATAAAAACTTGGTTCTTTCTAAATTTTCCTGGATTCTTATTTTTACCTCTCGATGAATTTAAAAGTATTTTATGTAATTCTTTAATTAAGTTTTCCGAAATTGGTCTTTTTTCTAAAAGTTCTTTGCCTCGTTTTATGGCTAATCGGTAATTAAAAATTTCTTGATAATCCTTTTCTTTTTCATTTTCCTCTGATTTAAGGTCTTTAGCGTCATATAATAAAACTTCATCTAAAGTAGCTTGTGTACCTTCAATTCTAGAGCTTAAAAGAGCTTCTTTGGTAGCAAAAGAACGCTGAATAATTTCAGGATTAAGTAATCTCTTCACCGCCTCATCATAACGAGCAATTATTTCTCGAGTTTTGATAATTTTTCCAAAAACAGGAGAATAATCTAGATTTGGTGGTAAAAACGGTGGATTAAAAGGTTTTTTAACCATATTTTTATTATATTTTAGAAAAAATGTATTAGTTAATTCTAAGTATTAGAATTGTATCATATCTTATTCCAGTTTACAAGCCTTTTCTGGAATAACAAAAATATAGTATACGCTGACTGGAATAAGGATGCGCTTAATTATACTTACACCATAAAAACTGGAATAGCCTAATTACTGCATTATAAATAACATATTACTGCATTTTATTAAAAATAATCAAAAAGTAAAGTAAATTTCTATAATTACTCCACTTTTTATTATGGGTTATTGCGACATTTTAAAAGCCTACTTACAACTTAAACATAAAACTAGCAGTGATTACTTGCCTTATTTAATATTTTTATCATTTATTCTTTCTTAATAATCATACTAAATCATCTTTAATAAAAGTTTCTAGCAATCCTTGGCCGGTTATAAGTGAAAAATCATCCAAAGAAACTTTTCTAGTGGAACGAGACTTCTCCCAGAATATTCAAGGGTTCTGTATAAATAAACCTAAAAATTAACCAGCATACCGAAAACGACGGATGCAGTCCCAAGCAGTGTCGACTATTAATTCACTATACCCCTTCCAATGATACAAACTTCTATCGTACTCTAGTCATTAGTTAACTAAGTAGCAAAATAATACCAAAGCTTTATCCTCTGCGATAATATTCCCTTTTTGGGACAATCTAAGAAGTTTTACGCTTATTATATCACAAACACGCCTATCTTCTTTATCCTGTTGAGCTAAAAATGTATAAAGTTTATCTTTGTAATTTCGAAACCACAAAATCCCAATCCATCTCTCCAAACTCTATTTTTATATTATCCACTATAAATTGATACGAGATTTTGCAACGATACTTTACCCATTGACTATTAAACGTTTCAGGTTTTTTCTTATTTATTGATCTATTTATATTACAAATAGCCCTTTCTAAATTCATGATTTAATAATTTAATAATTTAATTAATCATAAATTAATTTTATATTAGAAGTCTCATTTCTAAAACAGGGACTGTGTGTTTTATGGCCTAGATAGTCTAAACTACCAGAAACTAAGTTACGGCGCTTCTTAGACCTGTTTCAGCGTTAATATAGTTGCGTTATCTAAAGATTGTAAGTCAATTAAATCTATCATCTAAGTCATGATGGTATTTAATTCTTTAAACCTTCAGTATAGTAAATATCTGAAATACAGTAGTTGTAAATTTTCCAAATAATCAAACTTTTAGAGGTTCAATATTTCTAGGGATTTAGAATAATAACTATTTAACTTAAGAAGATTCATTAGTATCAGAGTTTTCTGCAAATTTTGTCTGCATTGTAGGGTTATTCCTGGTTAATCTTTTTATAGTTAAATCTTCAGCTTTATTATTAGCAAGACGAAGATTATTTTCAGAAGATGATAAGGCTTCTTTAGTTTTTTGTAGATGACTAATGGTTTTATCTATTTCTTCAATAGCAGTTTTAAATTTACGACTAGCAATATCATAATTTTTAGCAAAACCTTCTTTAAATATATTTACATTCTCTTCAAAGTTTGTAATATCAACATTTTGACTTTTTACCAAAGCAAGTTCTGCTTTATATTTAAGTGAATTTATCGAAGCATTACGTAATAGTGTAATAATTGGAATAAAAAACTGAGGACGAATAATATACGTTTTAGGATATTTATAGGAAACGTCTACTATGCCTGTATTATATAACTCATTATCTACCTCTAGGAGTGAGACAAGGATAGCATATTCGCAGGACTTTTCATTGCGGTCTTTATTTAGTTCTTTCAGAAAATCTTCATTCCGTTTTTTGGTCGCAGTTTCATCACTCTCATTTTTCATTTCAAACATAATTGAGATAATTTCATTGCCTGCCTCATCTGTTTCCCGATATATATAATCACCTTTGCTTCCAGTTTTAGAGTCGTTATCTTTTTCAAAATAAGCATTTTGAAAACCAGTTGCACGAAGCTTATTAAATTCAGTTTCACAATGTTGTTCAAGTGTTTCCCCGATCATTTTAGTTGATAATTTAAGCTTCATGTCTTTATGACGGATAATTTCCTCATCTTTCATTTTAATAATATCATCTCTTGTCTTTAGATCAGCAGAATACTTTTCTAGTAATGATTTTTCTAG
>Ga0307992_1001155_pt1 | contig 15829 bp, 20 predicted proteins | sample EllFjometagen133_FD_203162 | JGI IMG/M metagenome (GOLD analysis project Ga0307992, IMG submission 203162) | Marine microbial communities from Ellis Fjord, Antarctic Ocean - #133 | ecosystem: Environmental > Aquatic > Marine > Unclassified | place: Southern Ocean | collected 2014-10-08
AAGGTCAAGCTCTACGGCATTGCCAGGGTTAGGGACGGGAAGCGGGAGTGGTACCGCGGATCGTGGGGGTGGGGAGGTGGTATCTGCGCCGATGAAGACACCATGGCCGATGCTCAGGAGGTCGTCGACGAGCACCAGTCTTGGGATAAGATTTACCTCTACGCCGACGAGACCAGCGAGTGGGAAGGCGCTCAGGTCGTCGAGTTCGTCGCGGAGGTGTAGGAAATAGAACAACCGGGAGGCACAACGCCGCCCGCAACGCCCGAGAGGGCAAGGAGAACGGAATGAAGAAGTACGGAATCGACATCGCAGCGATCATGCTGGCCCTGGTCATCGGCGGGTGCTCGGGAGCGTCGGCCCTGGCTCCGGTGATGGATCCACAGGGCATATTCGCCGCTGCGGGGATCACGGGGCAGTGCGTGGGCGCAGAGTCAGCGATGATCGCTCCTGTCTTCGAGGTGGATTGGAGCGGTAGCACGACCACCTTCGGGAGCGGCGTTCTTCTGGGCTGCGAGTCGGAGCTCTTTCAGTTCAGGTGCGTCCAGGTCAAGCCCGACGATCCTGAGGATAAGCCGGTGTGGCAGTGCGAGGCCCTGAGTACGTGGACGAAAGACCATGTGGATTGACGCGAGAGAGGCAGGCAAGCGGTACGGCGTCACGCTGCGGCACCTCGGGATGCAGGCGGCGAACGGGAAGATCCAGCGACGGCCCAAGCCGGGGGTAACGACCGTCAAGGTGCCGTGGCAATACATCGACGCCGAAGCCCGGGAGGCCGCAGTGAACTACCGCATGGAGAGGAACATGGCCCCCAGATACAGCGCGGATCGCGAGTGCCTCCGCTGCGGACAGTCCTTCGTCTCGGCCGGAGTCCACAACCGGCTTTGCACTCGGTGCGCTGGCCTGCGGTCTACGGTGGGGAGGTCTGACGGGGATTTTGTCTACGCGGAAGGGGGCTGGCCTCGTCCTAATCACCTGGACCCGTAACCCCGTCAGAGTCGCACCAGCACTTATCCCCCGCCTCCACCTCACAAACGCACGGGTCGCCTCCGCAGTCGGAGCAGACCTTCCCCTCCTTGATCCCCTCGAGGACCGGGTGGCGCACCTTCCCCGCTGCGGTGATCTCCATGCCGGTGATGCGGACCACGAAGCCGATCTCGGGCCGAAGGTCCGCAGAGAGGCCGGCCGCGACCCAGACGTCCGAAGCCAGCGCATCGCACCGGACCTTGACCCTGTGCGCCTCGACCGCCACCACCACGCCGTCGAGTTCCACGCTGCGCTTGCGCCTCCAGACGTAGTTCGGGTCTTCGGTGCGGTAGATGACGCCCTCCCATCCGATGTCAAGGGCGTCCTGCCAGTTTATTTTCTCGCACTCTACGGTGTCCACGGTGAGATACCTGTCGCTGTAGCTCGCGAGCACGTTGCATCGGCACAGCCTCGACAAGTACCCAGCCCCGCCGCAGTGGTAGTCATACAGCACCACCTTCCCCCGCCTCGGGTCGGTGAGGCTCCGCTGCGTGCCGTGGACCCACTCGCCCTGGTAGTCGCCCTCGGGCCCCCCCGCCTCCTCAGTCCAGAGCGGGCGGCCCGTCTTCGCCGTGCGGACGGTGTGGACGCCGTTGCGTACTCTGACCTGGACTCCCCAGCCGTCGACCTTCTCCTGGACGTACAGCGCCCCTGCTGGGACCTCGTCGCAGTCGATGTAGACGGGCCTCATGCCTCACCTGCCAGCTCGTCCCGCTCTGCCAGGATCGCGGATGAGGACGTACCGCAGGCCGCGGCGAACTTGTCCAGGGTCCGCAGGGTGGAGGCGCCGCTCTTGAGCCACCTGTTCAGGGCTGGCGTCGTGGTCCCTATCCTTCCCGCTGTCTCCGTCTGGTTCATTCCCGCCCGGGCCATGGCCGCCCGGACTGCCTTCTCGAACGCGTTCATCCTTCACCTCCCCATGCAATCCACATCGCACCAAGCCCGGCGAGTAGCCAGGCGCCAACTGCCACCGCCGCCCACTCGTGCGGGCTCATACCACCTCCAACGTCCAGAGGGTGTTCGGCCCCTGGATCGTGATCGTGTTGCCCTCCGCTGACCAGCCTACCGCGATCCACGCCAGCGGCTGCGACCGCGCGGGGAACAGGGAGCAGGTCGTCCTGCCCCTCACCTCATCGATCACGACGCTGGCCCGCTGCCCGTTGAGGTTGTGCCTCCCTGACTCGATGATCTCTACTTCGTAGGTCATGTCAGCCCTCCACCACGGACGCTTCGGCCTTCCCGCGGTCAAACCAGCCCCCGCCCTGGAGGTTCTCCGCTGCGTCCATTTGGCTGAGGAAGTCAGCTAGCGTCATCGCCGGGGGGGTATACCCTGGACGTGCCAAGGCAGTGGATAGGCTGACCATGCCCAGGACAGCCTGGACTATGCCCGCTATCGCCCCCTGATACGGCGACACTGCGCACCGTATCCACCTCCCCATCTCCTCCTCTGCGTCGTCCCCCTCGACGCGGGCAACGCCCTGCAACTCCCTGCGCACCGCGTGGGGGAGGCCGGTCACCCTCCGTTCCCGCTGGTCTTTGTCCCAGGCCAGCAGTGTTTCGATGATCATCTTTGTCACCTCCCTACCGACTGATAGCCGTAATAGATCTCAACGCGGGCTTCCCCCGCCTTCTCCGCTGCCAGCGCCAGCTCCCGAGCCTGGTCTGCCGTATGGGCGCGGCCGATCTCGTCCTGCTGCGCTGTGCAAATGCCAGCTGGGTGCCGCGCGAAGGTTGCCGCTGCGAGAATCCTGTACTTGCCGTTCATGATGCCCTCCCGGTTTGTCATCCCTTCCACCTAGATTCAATATAAGGCAGAAGGCTCAAGGAGTCAACAAAAAAGACAACCTAATTGTGATTTATTTTATTTTGCGTGATTGGCAGAGGGTGCGGCTACGACAGGAGGCGGGTCAACCTGGGCCACGATGCGGCTGGCAGCGGTCCCACCGCCGGCACCGAGGAGGGCAGCGACGATCCACGGGAGGAGGCGCTTGATCGCTCCCTCCTCCCTGCGGACTTCCTTGCTGAGGCTGGCGATGGACGCCTTCATCTCGGCAAACTGCTCGGTGAGCCACTCGCGGTCCTCCCACCTGCGGCCCTTGATCTCCTCATGGCGCTCATCGCAGAGGACGGACGAATATATACGGCCACCCATCGGGGCTCCGGGGTGTGGCGTGTCAGGCACGGGACGTCTCCAAGGCTTTGGCGTGTACTCTCTCATGTCTATTTATGCCCGAGGACACGTCGTTGGTCGCGGTGTTGATGAAAAAGTCGATAAATTCTGTGGTGATATCCGGGAGCATGGTCTGCTCGCACTCGCACGCGTCGTTGCAGATGAGCCAACCGGGGACGCCGTGGCACCCGGGCTCTGGGTCGCCGTAGATGGTGAGGTCGCCGTCGTACTCTGAGTAGCCGGCCTCCCAGCACTCGCAATCGTGCGAGCAGCAAACGCCGTCGTACAGCTTCGAGCCCTCGTAGTTTTGCCACAGCCTGCACTGTCCCGGTCCGGGGACTGAGTAGCATGCCCCCTCGCTGTCGCATGAGCAGAGAGCGACCGAGCAGAGAATCAGCAAAGCAATCCAGCGCATGTCTCACCTCCTTACGGTGTTGCAGTCCCAGCCAGGCACACCGGGTAGGTGGTCCAGGCGTAGACCAGGGCAGCCAGGAGCGGCTGCATTCTGATGGTGGCCCTCTGCCAAGTGTCCGGCGCGTACGCCGCGTGCTCGGCAAGGTCAAGGTGGCCGAGCCCGCCGGCGGGGGCGTCGACCGTCGCCGCCCAAGTGGTGTGCATCCACTTGGCTGTGTAGATGGATGAGCCGCCGACTCCCACTGGGACTGGAGGCAGAGCCGAGACGGTCTGGAACCCTGCGGCCGCAGGGAGTTCCATGTCGAACGATATCCCGTCCCCGGTGTAGCATGCCCGCACGTCTATGTGGGTCGTGCCGGGGGGGATGTAGATCTCCCGATACCGGGCCAGCGTCGCGTCCGCAGGGGTGGGGTTCCAACTCATCGGGTGCTGTAAACGCCGTGCGCAAGCGATCCACGTCTGCGCCTGGTCAATCGCCTGCGGCTCCAGGCCTCGGACGATGGAGGAGTTTCGAACGGTGGGCAGGCCCCACGGGAGTATCTGCGGAATCGTAGTGCTCATGCCTCCTCCCAGATGCAGAGGCCCCACAGGGTCGCCGCTTGCGCCGCCTGCCCCTCGAGCTGTGACCAGAGCGTAACTGCTCCACCCGTTGAGCTCGCAGTGAGGGAGACAGTGCCGTTGACCCATGAGGTTGTCTTAGCCGCCCCCCATGCTGCCACGGTCGGAAGAGTAGCCAGCTCGAGGCCGTCTGCGCTCGCCGTGTCCTGCGTCCACGTCCGCACCAGGCCCGCGGCGTTATCACACATCGCGTTGGCGTAGACTCGCAGTTTAGTGCTGAGTGGCCCGTAGGAGACCGGCACGGTCGGGGTGGCTCGCACCGCGGCGGCCGTCTGTATCTGCGAGCGCCCTTGCCTGATGTCCGCAGACCAGGCCATGCAGTGCCCACCGCGGGCGGCGACGATCGCAGCGTTGGCGGCGAGGCGCTGCATCCGGTGGGTGGGGAGGCACTCGTCTGCCGGCGTGGTGGTCGTGTCCTGCGGAAACCAGCCGTCTGAGTCTGGGCCCGCAGGCAGGGGGGTGGCCCCGGGCTCAAGCCAGGCCGAGAAGTGGGACATCCTGATCTCGTCTCCGCCCAGATTTGCCAGCATTGCCACCATAATCGTTTCTGTCCCTGGTGCTACGGCGATACCTGACACCACGTAGCGCGTGTACGTCGCTCCTGCGACTGTCGCCGTCGCGCTGGCAGCCCCGCTCAGGGTTGAGACCTGAATGAATCCACCGCCGACAGGCGCTGCGGCCCAGATTGCGCAGGCCAGGGTCTGCCCGGTGTTGGCGCCAGGAACTGGGCAGACGTAGCAGAGGACATTCTCAAACGCCGTCACTGCTCCTGCGTGGTCGTTTGTCGAGCAATACTGCCCGGAGACATAGGAGATCGTATCCTGGTTCACGACCAGCGGGAGGGTGTAGCGGTAAATATGGTTGCAGTTGAGGAGGATGCTGTCGTGCGTTGCCGCGAGGATCGGCTGGGTGGCGAGCACCGCGGCGTCTGAGATCCCTGCATAGGTCGTCGGTGCTGTGCGTGCCATTCAGCCCCCGTACTGCTGTGCGGAGTCACCACCCGCACCTAGAGTATATGACGCGTCGGCCAGATACGCAAAGCGTTCCTGGTAAGCGTTGGCCGAGGCGTAGGTCGGCCAGGTAACGATGCAGCGAGCCCCGGGCACCAGGGTAAGCGCGCCGCTCAGTTTGATGGTGCGCGTCGTTGTCTTCACGTCCACCACGGTCGCCGTCTCGCCGTTGGCGTCGTCTCCCTCGTTGTGGATCTGTATGCTGCTACCGATCGCCTTGACGAACCACAGGATGTCGCTGCTCGCCTCCGCCGGGTCGAGCGGATACGGAAGGCTCGGGTCGCTGAACTCGTTGGCATACAGGGTGATCGACGGCGTGCCCGCTGCGTAACTCGACACCAGGCCCGAGGGTGCGTAGTAGGTGCAGTTCCGGTCTGGGAGTTGCAAGCACGTCACCCGCGCCGATGCCCGCAGGCCGTCCGATAGGTAGCACGGCTCCGAGGCCAGGACGACGAGCGGCTCCTGCGTCCACCCGTATCCACCCGAGGTAGCGGGGAGGTCCGCATGGGTGAGGCCGATGCAGGTCCCAGGCCGCAGAGTCCAGGCTGATCGCTTGGCTGCCAGAGTCACGACACGGTAGGGGCGCGACCAGTGAGAGAGTAGACCCATCACCAGCCCGGTCAATGTCCCCTGCGCTGCGGCCACGCTGAGAGACAGGCCCCGCATTCGGAGCTCCATAGCGGGCTCGGGTCCGTGCTCCTGCTGACTCTGCCGGTCCTCGAACAGCCACTCGGGGCCGATCCAGTCCTCTTCCGTGACGCTCCACAGAGCCCGAGCCCGCAGGCGATTGATGATCGCCCCGCTCCCGTACTCTGCGATCTTCACCGGCTCGGTAGCCGAGAGGTCGTCCGTGGTCAAGGTGATCGCCACAGCCGCAACCGGATCGCTGATGCGGTCCAGGGTCAGGCGGTAGGTGCGGTCTGATAGGAGGCGGGCCTGAAGGACCATGCCCAGGGCAAGGAGCTCCTGCGATGCCCACTCCCTGACCGACGTGACTTTGGAGGCCATGAGGTAGCGCGTCGTCACCGCAGCGGGGAGCTCCGCCTCGGTCGCCAGCATCCGTGCGGTGTCCCACCCGTCGAGGCTCTGCGCCGCGCCGCAGTCCTCGGGTATGCCTGCGAGGTCGTAGGTTCCGCGCGTCCCTGCTGTGCCGGTGGCTGAGACCAGCGAGAGCAGGATCTCCACCAACGAGAGGCCGTCGAAGCCAGCCACGAGGAGGATCGTAGGGGTTGCAGTGACCGACACTGCGGACTTGTCCACCCACGTCCCCACCTGGCCGAATGTGGCCTGGCCCCAGTATTCCCCCTCCCACTCGCCCAAGCCCGTCACGACAGTCTTGCTGCCCCACACCGTCGCCGTGCTCGTCTCCCAGTCCACTGCCACGGCCTGCGGAGTGGTGCCAAGCGCGCCGCGTGTGCAGTCGCTGAACGTGACCAAGCCGTTCGCTGGGCCGGTGCCAGTGAACAGGTAGGACCATGAGCCGTACTGAAAGAGCTCGCCAGTCTGCGGGATCATCACGTATCCGTCAGCGGTCGGTGGCGACACGTCCCCCTCCCACTGCGCCTCTATCTCGGTGGCGTCGGGGGGTAGGTAGTAGGCGAGGGGAAAGTTAGTTGCCGACCAGAGCCACGACGCAGCGCCGGACGTGCTCTCCTTCGGGGTGGTGAGATCTTCGCTGGTAAATCCCATTACGGTCATGATGTTACCGGATGCGGAGGCAGACTGTTCCCCCGCCGCTCCGGCTGAGTACCAGCGGAAGTCGATCGTACCCGCCCCGACTCCTGACACCCTGATGGTGTGCCTCTTGTCTAGCAAGGCGGGGGCATCGTCTGCCTGCTGATCTGCCCCGCCTGCCGTGCTGGTCTCATCGATCTCGACGAACCACGCAGCGCCGCCGGCCGCGGTGAAGACGGCCAGGGCTGCCTTGAGGGTGTTGTGGATGTGCCCCATAATGTCGTCGATGTACTGCGCCGCTCCGAGGTTCAGGGTCACATCAGTCAGCACCCCTCCAGTACCAGAGTCGGCCACCGCGCACCGGATGTACTTCAGGGAGGGGGAGAGCCACAGGCCGGAGTAGGCAGAGTAGGGTGTAGGTGTTGGGCTAACCGTCCCCTCCGCACTGGCAGCGATGTGGAGGTGCCCGGTGCGGTCAGTCAGCCGCCCCGCTATCTCCTTGTCTAGGTCAGCCTCGAGGCCGACCGTCCGCAGGATCCAGGTCCGGTGGTCGTCGCCGTGGTCTACCTCGTCGATGGTGCCGCGCCACGCCTCCCACTGGTTGTCGCCTCCGAGTGCTGCGTCGATTGGCACCCCTGCCGCGTCGGCCAGGCCAAGGGTCAGGGTGACGTGCCGGCCCACGAGCCCCTGCGGCTGCGTGGACACCCAGGGCGTGCCCTCTGCGATGCGCCACTGCCCCTCGACTGAGCCGAGCTGCTCACGGTTGCTGATCACCGCGTGACCCGCGGCCACGCTGCTGTAGCTGATCGCTTCGTGCCCCACGTAGAGGATGCCCGTGCCGCTGATCCCCAGAGCCGAGGTGTCGCAGTAGATGCGCCCGTTGTAGGGCACCGCCAACGAGTAGAGCAGGTCGTCGGTGAGGCGGGTCCTCGTCGGTGCAATTGGGCAGAGCAGGCGGGAGAGCTGCGAGAACAGGCGCGGGCCCAGGGTCAGGGTCACGTTGCCGGGCTGGGCCACTCCCGCCTTTCGCTCGAGTGGGCTCTGCGGGATCTCCGCAGGGGCGGGCAGGTCGAGGGCCACCACCTCGGAGTAGGGAGACGCCACCCACCCAGTCGGCAACGTCTGCGACGAGAACACCCAGGGCGTCCCCTCCATGGTGATGTAGCCGTAGATCCTGATTGCTGGGTCGCTGAGTCGGTCTGCCCAAGCCATCTACCACCTCACCAGTTCGATGCCGACTTCCCGCAGGAGGGCGGACGGGGCCGCTGTCCACTGCGCCAGATCCTGGTTGCCGGGGGCCAGTGCAATCTCCATCACGCCGGTCCACGCTGCGTTAGTCCAGGCCCAGGTGTTGGCGTTGCTTTGATCCAGGGCGAATGTCCCGCGGTCACCAGACCGCAGGCGGAGGAGGACAGCCAGCGCGACCTCGCGCTCTGCGCGGTCGATCCACAGGGAGAGGAGGAGCCGATCGTGCGTGCCGTAGACCATCGCCGCAGTATAGCCGGTGTGGTCCCGGGCCGCCTTGCGCTGCGTGGCCCGCCTCCAGATCACGTCCTGCGCCTGGTGGTGCGGGAACCATGTCGACCCCACGGTGCCGTCGCTCACGTAGACGCCAGATCCAGATACATCGCCAGCAAAACCCATATATGAGCGGAGGTCTTCCGAGTCCCAGGCCAGCGAGAACGTTGGGCTCGCGCTGTCGATCTCCCACTCCTCACCATTCGTGGTGGGGCTGAACACGTTGGCGGCGCCCCACCCGGACAGCGCCTGTAGCTCCGTCTCTATCGCCGTCGCCACATCGGCGGGAGTGTCGTACCAGCCGTCTGCGATGCTGATCGTGTTGCTTATCACCCCTGACCACGGCGAGTCAACGATATCGCCCGCCGTCATGTCGGTCATCGTGCCGTCTGAACTGCCCACGTTATCGGGGATCGTCGGGTAGGTCAGCGACGTGTTCCACAGCCACGAGGCGACCACGTTGGCTCCGCTCGAGAAAGTCATCGTGGACGGATCCAGCGGCGAGGTGCCACCTCCCCAGTGCGCGGCGAACTCTGCCGCAGACCAGACGGCTGTATCAGATATTGCCACGTTGCAGATTTTGCCCTCGAAAAAGAGAAGGGGAGCGGGGGGGTTGGTTGCACCTAATGTAACGCTTGTCCCAGCGGGCGAATGAAGCAGGTTGACCGCATCATCATTGATTTTATTTATCGACAGCACCTCTGCGCCGTCAATAAATAGCTTCAGTGTTCCTGTGTCAAACGTGAATCCGACTTGGTGCCATCCCGCCGTGAGCTCGTGGCTCGTGGTTTCATACCTTTTCAGCGGGCTGAAAGACGATGTGCTGCGCACCCAAACGGCGATATCAGAGGCCGAGCTGGGGCTAGTCCTTAGCGACCAAGCGCGAACGGGGATTCCTGGCTCATAGCGGGCGGCCATTACTTCGTTTAGTCCATTGTCGCCGAAGTACGCCAACACAGACACCGACATTTTGTTGGTTATCCGCGTTGCTGCGTCGTCACCGCAGTCCACCCAATCGTCTGTGCCGTCGAAGTCTAGGGCCTCGATAGGGTTTGACTCCGTGACGGTGAAGAGGTCTTGCCCGTAGGACTGCCACCCTGCCTGGATTACCGGGGTGCTCATGCGTCATCCCATGCAGTGAGAACAGAGACGGGGATCTCAGTCACCCAGTGCTGATGGCTCTGCCCGTGGGCAGGCGATACGTCGATGTGCTTGGCGCCCGGGGCCAGTTGGCAGGCTACCCACTCATCAGAGCCGCCTGTCGCGAGGGGGCCGTAGTCTGCGCCGTAGGGGTAGACGGTCCAGGGGCGCCCGTCCTGGATCAGTGGGATCCAGTCCCAGAGGGCTGAGACCTCTGAGAAGTCTGCGGGGGTCTCCACGTCGAGCAGGAGCTCCACCGCGCCGGTCCTGCGGGCCTGGGCTCCGATCGCCGTAGACGCCTCGGTGGTGCCGTCCCCGCAGACCATCACCTGAGTGAGTGGCTCCCAGTCTGCGCCGTGCTCGATGGGCCAGGTCGTTGCCGAGCGGGTGATGCTCCAATGCCCCTCTACCGCAGAGGGGGCGGTCCACGGGCCGGCCTGGGCTGCCACGTCCGCAGGGAAGCCGAGGTAATCCCGCACCTGCGTTGCCGTGCCCCATGCCCAGGCGAACGGATACGCGCTCGCTGCAACGACCACCACGTCTGCGTTGCTGACCGTGACGCTCCAAGTGGTGCCGAGCGTCGCCTCGATTTGGGTGTCCAGCCAAGTGCAGAGCGCCTCAGCCGATGACCAATACTGGCCCGCAGTCATGGAGACCACCACGGGGCCGCCGGCGTCCGTCACGGTGATGGCGCAGTCCATGTCGATGACCAGGCCTGTGGAGATCGTAGCGCCCATCACCAGCCGCTCCTGCCTGCAGACGCGGGCCTCACTGCGGCGCCGTTGATCCGCTGGCCCTTCGCCCCTGCCCGGTTGACCCGGCGCACGGTGGCGCTGTCCACGTACTCCTCTGGCATCCCGACCAGCTCCACGATGATGGTGCTGTCCTGCTGTGCGGTGGACGTGCTCGCCCCGAGGCGCTGCTCGGTGGCGCTCTGGTCGAACGAGTTGCTCCCGCCTGAGCCCTTGCCGCCGCCGCCCTTCTTGCCGCCTTGGCCAGCGGCCACGAAGAACATGGTCGAGGCAAGCGCGTGGTTCGCTCCTGCCCAGTAGTCGTACCGGGCGAAGGCCGCAGCGGAGCGGGCCGCCTCGGTGAGACCGTCCACGATGTTGAGAGCGGTCTTGCTCTTGATCAACCCATGGGCCAGCTTGTTTGCCAAGCTGATCCCCTGGTCGACGTTCCCGAACATCGCGGCCCGGGCCTCTTTCTCTGCCTTTGCTCGTTCTTTTGCGCTGCGAGCCATGGCGCTGTCCGCTTCCACTACGGCGCGGCGCTCCATGTCCTTGAGCCGCACAGCCTCCTCCACGCTGTACTGCTCAATGTCCAGCGTGGCGCGGATAAACTCTATTTTCTGCGCCGCCTTGGTTTCTGATTCGCTCAGTTCTTCGTTGTCCATGTCAAACAGTGCGCTGATGAAGTCGCTCTTGATGCGCATGGTCTCGTCTGCACCGTTTTTTACCATGTCCAATTCAAACTGTAGACGATCCGCATCTACCAGCAAGGCGGCTGTGCGATCCTCTTTTTTTGCCTTGATGGTCCCTCTTGGCTTCTTGGGTTTCTTCGCTGTGGCATCAACCCCAAGCATCGTTTTGAGCAAACCGGCGCCGCCCATCTTCTGCCACCACGCGTAGGCATCTAACAACGCATCGGACAATTGACCGGCTCGTTCAGCCATGGCGCCGAGCGCATCCTGTGAGCGGGCCTCCTCCCAACTCGCTGCCAGTTTGTCGCTGGCTTCGATGGTCAGATTTAGGTATTCGAGTTTGTCTTGTGCCGCTGCCAGCTCTGCCCGGTCAAGAGCAGAACGAGAACGGGCACTCTTTGTCTCCAGCTTCTGTACGCGGTCCAAGGCGTCCCACAGTTCACGCGCTTGCTTGGCGCGTTTTTCCGTAGACTCCATCGCTCGTTCAGCCGCAGTCGTGATGATGGCTGTCCCTATGCCAGACAGTGCCTTGGCCGCGTCTCTGGCCTGCTCGGCCAGTTGCTCGGCTGCCAACTTGCCACGCCGGTAGGTCACCCCCTGCGCTACCTGAATGCGGTCGTATGCCCTCACGATCTCATCGAAAGGACCGCCTGCTCTGGCGACCGTAGTCATGGATTCAGCCAACGCCTTGATTGCCTCGTTCGGTGCTCTGGCGATGTTGGCGAATCCGCCGCCTATCTGTTTCGCACCGGCGCCCATGGTGTTCACGAATTTAGACAGATCGTTGGACACCCAGAAAACGCCGCGGGTTATCGAGTCCCAGAGGTTGTTCGCTGCAATTGTGGCCTTTTTGTACTCGCTCTGCATATTGGAGGTATCGACCGCCCCGAAATTTTCCTGACCCGTTCGCAGAACGCCGTTGACCTTGGCCTGCGCCACCTCCAATTTGGTCAGGTCGCCCACTGCCTTGTTGTTCTCGCGGGCGAAGTCTGCGATCGCCTTCTTCGTGTCGATGATGACGCCGAGGGTCTTGAAACTCTCTGTCTCTCCAGACAGCAACGCCTGCGTGAGTTGGTTCACCACGTCCACATAATTGCGCCCGGAATGAGCGGCCAGTTTCATCCCGAGGTCAAGCACCTCGGACATCTTGCCCGCAGAGAGGCCGACCGCTTGCAGCTTGTTCGCGATCTTCTGGAGGGTGGTGTCGTCGAGGATGGAGCCGCTGGCCCTTCGCAGGGTGCGGATGAGTTGACTGGACTTCTTGTTCAGACGCTCGAACGCGTCTTCTACCGCAACGGATGCCTGCCCTGCGTCGGCAAACCGCTTGATTGCTGACGTGGCGAACAGGGCGGTCGCTCCTGCCATGACGCTGTTGACGTTCTTCCAGGCGCTCGTGACCATGTTCGCGGACTTCTGTCCGGTCGTGCCTGTCTTCCGCAGGTCGGAGGTGACGCCGCGGAGGACCTGCTTGCCCTTCGCCGCGAACTTGACCAAGATGTCGACGCTGCTTTGATAGGCCATTATGGATCCCTCGGCTTGTCGAGCTCGGCGCGCTCCATGATCCCGCGCACCATCTGCCCGTGCTCGATGAGGTCAAGCACCAGGTCGGTCGGGCGGGGGGGCAGGTAGTGGCTCAAGGTGCCCGACTCTGCGGCCAGCACCCACCGCTGGGCCTGCGCGGTCCAGGCGGCATCCGTAGGGTGCTGGTCACGGAGGATCGCCCGGGGGCAGCGGTCGAACTGGATCCCGGGTGCGGCCGCGTACTCGACGGGTCTGGACGCAACGGTGCCACGGGCGCAGCCGAGGTCAGCACGGCGGCGAGGGTGGCAGTCTTCGCATGTCGGGGGCTTGGCCCTGGGGATCACCAGGGCCGCAGTCAGTTTCCCCGGAGCACCGTGTCCCCACTCGACAGGCTGCGGATCACGCCTGCGAGCTCCTCGACGACCGACTCCGGCCAGTTCGAGAGGCTGTCCGGGCAGTCGACCAGCCCGGCCTTGACGATGCTCACATCGTGATTCCACGCCGCGATGAGCGAGCGACCCGCGCGGGCCGCCTGCTTCGCGTCCAGATCTGGATCTTCGTCCGGGGGGGCTGGCCCCACCGCTGCGATCATCTCTGACCGCAGGCGCACAACCTCGTCCGTCGAGATCGCGTGCACGCGGAAGGTGTGAGGCTCCATGCCGTCCAGGAGAGGCAGAGAGGCCGGAGACGGGCTCCGCTCGTAGGAGTGGACCTGTTCCGGTGTCATGGCCTTCCGGTCCACCGCAGGGTCGCACAGGCACACGTACTCGCACACTGTCTCTATGTCCCGTACGAACCACGGCATAAACCCTCCTCCCTTCTACAGCCACGCGATCGCGTAGGGCGCGCCGCCGGCGTTGGTGTTGTTCCACGCGATCTCGACATCGCCAGAGGTGACGTCGCTGGTGTACTCGGCAGGCATCCAGATCTGACCCTGGGTGCGGTGGTTGTTCCCACGGGCTCCCTCGGTCGGATCTTCCTTGACGACCGCGGCGGGCATGGTGCTGGCGACCAGGCGCCCGGGCTGGGTGCCGATACTGAACCGCACGTCCGTCGAGGTCTGCGCAGCGTAGAGCGCCCACTCCTGGAGGTCGCTCGTGTAGAGCGGATCCATGGTGAGCATCGGCGCGTTGATCCCGCTGCCGCCGTCCTGCACCGCAGTAGAGGTGGTCAGGTCGTCGGAGCGCCGCGGGTCAAGGCCCAGGTCGAGCGTCACCTCGGACGGGTCACGGGCCAGCCGACCGAGCACGGACTCGTAGAGCACGATCTCGGAGGACCGCAGAACCTCGCGCTCAGGGAACGCGTAGTTCCCGTAGCTGATGGCCTGTCCTGCGTCCACTCGGCTCGCCGCCTGGAACAGGTACTCGGCATCCCATTCCGCGAAGCCGGACGCGGCGCCCTTCATGCTGATCGAGTTGGCGCGACCGCCGAGGCACTGCCACTGCGGATCCACGGCACCGTAGGACTCCTCTCCCTGGACGGTCCAGGAGATCGGCTTGACGACCAGCGAGGAGGTGATGGACGGCCATACCACGGTGCAGCCGTGGACCACCGCGAGGTCCTGCGGGATTGCGGACAGCGGGGCGCGGAGTTCCAGGTGGGTCGCGTCGGTGACCTTCTTGACCCAGCCGACCTCGTACTGCGCGGTGAGGCCAGCCCCTGCCACGTTGACCGCGACCGCGTCGCCGGCGAGGTATCCTGTGGTCGACACCACTACCAGGATCCCGGCGTCGTCCCCGGTGCCGGTCACGGTGGCGGCGCCGCCGGAGCCCGATACTCGGATGTTGCCCAGGGCCGAGGCGAAGGCGTAGGCCTCGTCCGGCTGGTTCGTGCCAGCCACGCCGGGCCACAGGAGGACCGGGTGGTTCGCCGGCACCACCGAGGACCAGCCCCGCAGGTAGCCGCCGATCGGCAGCGTGGCCTGATTGCTCAGGCCGACGATGTTCTTGCCTGCCACGGGGATCGCCCGCAGGTAGCCGTGCTCGTGGGTGGTGCGCTTGAGGCCCTCGGTGGAGGGGCGCTCACGTACCGGGTATCTGACCAGGTTGCTCGACAGCGTGCCAGCGGTGGTCTCGACCCCCATCTGGACAACGCCTACATCTGAGCGGATGGTCTGGCTCATTGTCGCTCCCTCCTATACGTCGCAGTGGTCTCGATCTCAACGAGGCACCGCGTCAAATCTGGATCCCATATCACCTGGCACCGCAGCGGCTTGATGTCAACCAGTTGCCCCACGCCAGCGGCGATGGGATAATTCTGGCTGAAGAGCAGCGACCAGGCGATCTCGTCAATCTCGTCTCTGATGTTCTTCTCGACCTCTTGCCGGTCCCGCCCCTGCACTCGGTAGAGCACCTGGATGTACATCGGGATCATCACCACAAGCTGGTGCGTGTATCCGGTCGAGTGATCCCACTGCCAGTCATCGCCCCAGTGGATCCAGAACTTCCGATGTGACTGGTCAACCGGCGGCATCTTATCGGGCTCGACGTTCTCCGCTCGCACGTAGAGGAGACCCGGCTCAACGGTTGGCCGCAGGGCGGAGATCGTGTCCTCCACGTACTGCTCCACGCGCTTCGCCATGTCCCCGAATGCCATCAGAACTCCAGGATCAGGGAGGAGCGGTTGGCGCTCTCCTCGCCGGAGCCGACGATGCGGTCGTCGTCCTCGTCGTACCAGCGTATGTTCCGCATCCACGCGTCGAACGCAGTGCGGTATCGCTCCTCGCAGCGGTGGATCCAGGTGTCTCCCGGCCAGTGGTCCCCCGCGGGGATGTAGCCGCCGTCTGCCATGGTAATGAAGAGGCGCTCGTAGGTCGCCCTCTCGCCCTGGCTCCAGTCCACGATCGCGCCGCTCCAGTCGCCGTGGCCCTCTAGGTCGTCGAGGACCCGATCAAAGGCTGCGGCGAGGCGCTCCTCCCATCCGTGGTATCCACCGACGAGCTGCTCCCACTGGTTGCAGAGCTCAGGCGAATACTGCCGCAGTGCGGCCGCGTTGGCGTGCCGCTTCGGCGTTGATCGCACCACGTCGAAGAGGGACTCGACGACGTGGATCTCTCCGGTGTCGTCGGTGATGGTCCACTCGGCGCGGTAGTTGAGCGCACGGGTGGCGGTCTGCGTCGCGCCCAGGTCGTAGGACACTCGGCAGTCGTAGATTTCGTCGCCTGTGTCTGGGTCGAAACTCGTGCGGTCGGCCAAGTCGATCTCGGTCGCCCGATCAGCCACGACGCGCACCCACTCCTGCTGTGCGTCTGGACGCCGCAGGAGGTAGTGCCGCCGCGTGGTGATGCGCTTGCCTGCGCCTGTCGTGAGGGTGCGCGGG
>Ga0307992_1001156_pt1 | contig 15820 bp, 19 predicted proteins | sample EllFjometagen133_FD_203162 | JGI IMG/M metagenome (GOLD analysis project Ga0307992, IMG submission 203162) | Marine microbial communities from Ellis Fjord, Antarctic Ocean - #133 | ecosystem: Environmental > Aquatic > Marine > Unclassified | place: Southern Ocean | collected 2014-10-08
ACATTGCTGAATTAGGGATGGTGGTTGTCCCGCAAACAATAGTTAAACCGGCTGGAGCTGTGCTAGGAGTGACTGATGATGCCGATGCAGCTGACAACACCACTAACACTCCAACAGTAGTTAATGCCGGGATTGACTGGGTAGAAATCGCTTCAGAGTCAGGGCAATTAGAGGCAGACCAAGTTCAGCAGATTGCTCTGGGTGAAAAAGCTAAAAAACAAGCAGTAGTTAATCGCGCTGTTTTAAGTGTTCTAGGTATTAAAGAGAATCAGGCTATTGGTGAAAAATTTGAAGCCAGCTTTATTGTTATGGGCAAAGCGTTAGATCAAAAAGGCGAAAAACTAGAATCAGTCTTAACCGAATATGAAATCGTGGGGGTTATCCCCGGTGATAAAGTGCCGGTGTTCTATGTGCCTTTCTTAGATTTACGCTCTTTGGGGATTGTTAATTATTCTCAAGTTAAATTGATCACAGTTGACCAAGATGTTTTGCCTCAAGCCCGCCAGAAGATCGAAGCTTTGGGTTATATGACTCGCAGTGTGGTTGATACAGTTGATCAAATTAAAAATATTTTTGCCACCACTCGCCTGATCCTAGGTTTACTGGGGATGGCAGCTCTACTAGTAGCAACCCTAGGCATGTTTAACACTTTAACTGTATCGTTGTTAGAAAGAACTCGTGAAGTGGGCTTAATGAAGGCTTTAGGCATGAAATCAGACGAGGTTAAAGAATTATTTTTAATTGAATCATTGATTATGGGCATGCTAGGTGGTTTTTTAGGTATCATTTTAGGCTTTGTGGCTGGTAAATTGTTAAGCTTGGTATTATCCGTTTTTGCTCTAGTTAAAGGGGTAGGGATAATTGATATTACCTTTATTCCGCTGGGATTTATTTTAGTCATTGTTTTCTTAGCAATTCTGGTGGGAATTGTTACCGGCCTTTATCCGGCTAAAAGAGCCAAACACATTTCAGCTTTAAATGCATTACGGTATGAGTAGTTGGATTAGTTCGAAGTATCATTTATAGATTTGATTGACTTTGAATGCTTACTTGATATAATCAGGCAAGATTCGATTAACAAAATTGATTGAATCGAGACATGCTGCCCAGAGAGGGCAGCTATTTTTTTAGCAATTAGAAATCCCTGCCCTAAATAATTATTAATTTAATAAAGGAGGCGTGTATGAAAAAATATGTTTTTCTGCAAGTACTAATTGTTTCTTTTTTCCTTCTAGCTATGCCGGCTTATGCTCAATCGGCTGATGTTGGTAAAATCCAAACTTTTATTCAAAGCGTGATCCAGGTCTTGGTGACTCTTTCCGGTTTAGTGGCTGCCGGTTTTATTGTTTGGGGTGGAGTGGGATATATTACTAGTTCCGGCAATCCGGAGGCTTTAGAAAAGTCTAAAAAAACCATCCTGTATTCTGCCATCGGCTTAACTCTAGTTTTAGGGGCTTTTGTCCTTTCAAATGTAGTTGGCGATCTGGCCGACACAGCCTTTGGTTCTGGGCAATAAATTAAAGTATCTGCTCAAAATAAAAGTGATTAAATGAAAAAACTTATTTATATTAGTTTTGCAATCTTTTTCTCATTATTCTTGTTTACCTCTCATGTTTTTGCCCAATCTGTTAGTCCAGATATTGTTGATTACACCAACAATACACTTCAAATAATAACTTTGATCTCGACCGCAGCCGCGGTTCTTTTTTTAATCAAAGGTGGATATACATATATCACTTCCACCGGCAAACCATCTGCTTTGGAATCTGCTAAAAAAACCATTAGAAATACTCTTATCGGCTTGGTGTTGGTGTTGTCCGCCAATGTAGTAATTTCAATTTTCAATGGTGCGCTAAACTCCCCTTCCAGTTCAAGCGGAGGTAGTAATGTTGAGGTGATTGCTATTGAGGCCGTAGAACCCAGCGACGGATTAACCCAAGTTTTAATTGATGCGGTGTCCGGATTTATTCAGAACATTGTGGAAAGTTCGACCGAACCAATTGTGAACGGAGTCATTGGCTATCTGACCACTACGCCAACATTACTAGATAACACCGTGATTAGAGATTTTTGGTTAGTCAGTGTGGGTATTGTTGATGTCTTGTTTGTGGTGGTGGTGGCCTTGCTTGGACTGCAGTTTATGAGCGCCAGCACTTTTGGTTTTGAAGAAGTGGAACTAAGACAATTATTACCAAGGATTGGTCTAGCCTTTTTAGGAGCTAATATTTCTCTCTTTTTGGCAGATTACTTGATTATCACCAGCAATACTTTAGTAAAAGCCATCCTTGATTCTACTGGTGGTTTAAATCACGCTTGGGTGGTGGATGCCATCAATCCATCTACTCTGATTACCGGTACTGCTCCCCTAATCATTCTGATTTTTCTGGTACTTTTTTTAATTGTTTCAATCGTTTTACTGCTGATGTATATCAGCAGACTTATCATGCTGGCTCTGGGAGCAGTGCTCGCCCCCTTTATCTTTATGATGTTGGCCTTACCTAAATTTTCTGATTTCGCCATTGTCTCGATCAAAACATATTTTGTTAATGTATTTATGGTCTTTGTTCATGTAGTTATCATTCAACTGGCTGGAGCCTTTCTGGCTTTGCCTGATCACAGTGAAAACTCATTGATATCAGTGGCCGTAGCCATAGGTCTGTTTTTTACCCTACTTAAAACTCCGTCACTGATGATGCAAATGGTTTTTTATACTGCCAAAAATGGCGCTCTCAAAAAGATAGGCAGTCAAGTCGTTAATGTTATCAGTGCTGACAACTCATCATCGGTGACTAGAGCAGCCGCTAATGGGGTTACTAAATTGCCTAGAAAGGTGATTAAAGGATGAGAACTAGAGTTATTCCAGCTCAAATTACTACGGTTGAAGATAAAATTGTGGGCAACCTTAATCTTATGCAGATGGCTATTTTAATAGTGCCGATATTTTTTACCACCCTGGTCTATGCACTTCTGCCTCCATCAATGAGTTTTGTGATTTATAAGCTGGTGTTGTCTGTCATAGTGCTCGTTGTTTGTGCAATTTTGTCTTTGCGCATTAAAGGGAAAGTGGTAGTGAATTGGCTGTCGATTTTATGTCGTTACAATCTGAGAGCTAAATACTTTGTCTATAACAAAAATGAAGTTTATCTGCGAAATCTTTATTTACCTCAAACCCTAAAAACATCGGCTGTAAAAGAGGAAAGAATCAAAACAGAAACAAATATTCAGACCGCTCTGGTTATTGACCAAGTAAAAAATCTAATGAGTTTGGAAAATTTTATTAAAAATGAAGAAATTGATTTTAGATATAAGATTGGCAAAAAAGGAGGGCTAAATGTGGCTTTTGAGCAAATTAAAAAATAAAGCAAGCTCTAGAAAGCAGATTGCCATTAAAGAAGTCAGAAATGGTGTTTTAGTGTTGCCTAACAATGAGTATCGGTTGGTAATTAAAACCTCTTCGGTCAATTTTGAACTAAAAAGTGAGGAAGAACAGGATGTGATCATCGATAGCTATCAAAACTTTCTTAATTCTTTGCCTTGTAACTTGCAAATTTTAATTAGGGTGAGAGAGGTGGATATAGATCAGTATCTTGAAAAAATGATGCGGTCAAAAAGCCAAGAGAAGGAAAAAGTTTACCAAAAACAAATTACTAACTACTGCCAATTTATTAAAAATTTAGTCTCCGGCAGCAAAATCTTATCTAGGCATTTCTATATTGTCGTACCCTACCACCATACGGGCAGAAGCAGAGACTTTGATTTAATCAAAGAACAGCTTCACATTACCCGCGATTTAATCATGAAGGGTTTGGATAAATTGGGTATCAAGGCCAAATCTTTAAATAGTCTTGAATTACTTGATTTATTTTATAGTTTTTACAACTCATCTCAGATTAAAACTCAAGAATTAAAAGGTGAAACTATTGAGGCTTTATTGAGGAATAACTATGTTTAAAGCAAAAGAGAAAGTCAAAACTATTAAGAAAAATTACGCTAAATATATTAGGCGAATAAAGAGAAAAAGGGCACAAAAACAACTGCAGAAAAAGGCGGTTCAGTTTAGCTTTGGCCAGCAAGATCAAGTTGATTTAGTTTCATATTCCGGACTGGCAGAAGAAGCAAGTTATCTACAAATAGGAGATAAATTTGTGCGAACTTTATTTATCTCTGGTTATCCTTATGTAGCTTCGGTGGGATGGCTGAATATGCTGATCAATTTCAATCATGACATTGATATTTCCTATCACATTGAGCAGGTTAACCCGTTGTTGGCAATACCGAAACTAAACAGAAAAATCACTGAGCTTGAGTCCACAAAACGCACCATGCTAAAGGTGGGTAAAGTGATTGGCAGTGAAATTACTGATCCTTTAGAGTCAGCCATTGAATTAAAAGACAAAATCCAACGTGGTCAGGAGAAATTATTTCAAATCTCAATTTACATGGCAATTAGGGCTGATTCTTTGGCTCATTTAAATAAAATTACCACTGTGCTTGAAACCGTCATGTCCACCCGGTTGTTTTATATAAAAACAGCTACATTTCAACAGCTTGAAGGCTTGCAAACCATCCTGCCACGAGGAGAGAATCAACTTGGCCAAAATAGAAATCTGGATAGTTCTTCTGCCGCTTTAACTTTCCCTTTTGTTTCATCTGAATTAGTACAAGAATCAGGGATTTTATATGGCATTAACAAGTCCAACAATTCACTGGTGATAGTTGACAGATTTTCTCTTAATAATGCTAATGCTATTATTTTTGCTCAATCCGGTAGTGGTAAAAGCTATACAGCCAAAGTAGAGATTTTGAGACAATTAATGCAGGGCACCAGAGTAATTGTAATTGATCCAGAGCGAGAATATAAACAACTGACAAAATCGGTCAAGGGAGCGTACATTAAATTATCGGCAACTTCAAAAGAAAAAATAAATCCTTTTGATTTTTCATTAAATTCTTTTAATGGCAAAAACAATCTAGCTGAACACATTCAAGATTTAACGGAAATAGTATCTTTACTAGTTGGCTCATTAACCTCTGAAGAACGAGCCATAGTCGACAAAGCTCTGATTGCAACTTATAAAGATTTTGGTCTAACCATGCGCAAGAAGAAATTTCCTAAGAACCAGAAGTTCCCCCTGCTTAAGAACTTTTATAGAACTTTAAAAAAGATGAAACAAAAAGATCTTTGCAACAGACTAGAGAGATTTGTAACCGGCTCACTTTCTACGGTTTTTAATGGCCAAACTAATGTCAAGCTGGATAATCGGCTGGTAGTGTTTGACATTAAAGATTTAGACGAATCTCTTCGACAGATAATGATCCTAATTACCGCCAACTTTGTTTATTCACAAGTTAAAACAGATCCACAAAAACGAATTTTAGTCATCGACGAGGCTTGGACATTACTTGCCCACGAAGAAAGCGCTAGATTCCTGGCAGGACTGGTTAGAAGAGCCAGAAAATACTACTTAGGGGTAACACTAATATCTCAGCAAGCTAATGATTTTTTGAATCAGGAATATGGCCGAGCCATTGCCTCTCAATCTTCTTTACGGATTTTAATGAGGCAGGACACTACTACTATTAAAAAAGTAGCTTCAGAATTTCATTTAAGCGAATACGAGCAACGATATTTACTTACTTGTGACAGGGGTGAGGGTTTAATTATTGCCGATCAAAACCACGTAGCTTTAAAGGTCGTGGCTTCTGAAAAAGAGCATCCGCTTTTAACTACTGATCCTAGAGAGATTTACCAATAATCTATGAATCCTTTTTTTGTAGCCTCCTCCTTATGGTCTTTTAGAAAAGAATTAAAACTTGTGATGCTAGCGTTTCTGGTTGTAATATCTTTACCTGTAATTGCTGTTTTTATTCTGACTCATACCGGTATTAATGTTGTTTCGGATGCTTTGGTTGGAGTTGACAGTGAGACTAAAAATATTCAAATATTGGATCCTACTAGCGGTGAAGTAGTTAAAGAAATTGATCCCGTTATTGCTTGGCCGGTACAAGGGATAATTACCTTAGAGTTTGCTCAATCTAGTGGATACCAAGTTTTTCATACAGGGATTGATATTGCCAATAATCCTGGCACCTCCATTACGCCATTTATGGATGGTGAGGTAGTTTATGCCGGTGAAATATTTTGGGGATATGGCAAGCACATTATTATTGATCATGGCAACAACATTAGATCAATCTATGCTCACTTAGACAAGATTTATGTTTTTAAAGGACAAAAGGTTGCGATTGGAGATGAAATCGGCAGAATGGGGTCAACCGGCTGGTCTACAGGACCACACTTACACTTTGAGATTAGGGTGTATGGAATACCGGTGAATCCAAGGGTGTTTTTGGGAGAATAATACTTGATTCCTCCTCCAGAGTCTGTTATTATTTCCCAAAATGGGAAATATATATGTTAAAGTAACGGAGCTACATGAAATTAGTCGGGGTGAAAACTCTACATGATTACCAGAGAACACACGCTGATGTCGCTTCTCAGGTGGATTCTTGGATCCAAGAAGTGAAAGTGGCTACATGGAGTACATCACACGACGTAAAGAGGAGGTATGCGTCAGCTGATTTTTTTAAAAATAATCACATAGTTATTAATCTGAAAGGTAATAAATATCGATTGCTGTTTCGAGTCAACTATAAATTAGGCATTGTAGCCGTAAAAAAAATAGACACACACTCTAAATACAACAAGTGGAAACTAGATTAAAAAGGTAAATATGATAATAAAAGTAATAAAAAACGACCAAGAATATCAGAGTGCTTTGAAATTCGTTGATGAATTATTGGATAAAGATCCCCAACTTAACACCCCTGATGCAGAAAAACTCGAACTTTTGACAACTCTTGTTCAAAACTACGAGGAGAGTGTATTCAGTGAAAAATTGCCAGATCCTATTGACGCATTGCTTTTCCGAATGGAACAACAAGAGTTAACTCCAGATGATTTGGTTCCCTATATTGGAAGTAGAAGTAAAGTTTCAGAGGTTATATCTAGAAAAAGAACCTTAAGTCTTAATATGATTAAAGCCCTTCAAGACGGTTTGGGTATCCCGGCTAAAGTTCTATTGAATCAGCAAAAAACAACAGAAATGAAAAGCTTCAATTTTGATAATTTTCCTGTTAAAGAGATGGTTAAACGTGGATACATAAAAATAAAAGAAGGGACAAAAAAGTTTGAGAATGAGCTCGAGGATTTCTTTGGTTCCATTAATGGAAATCAAGACGTGTTTGCCCTGTTGAGTAAAGCTTCATATATTAGATCTCCTCGCCCAATGAACAAACATGCTTTATTAGCCTGGGTTGCTAAAGTTGTTAACAAAGCAGAAAGCGAAAACCGTAGCAACAACGTCGTTTTTACAGAAGGTTCTTTAAACAAAACCCTCTTAAGGGAAATAGTTGATCTTAGTGATGAAAAAGAAGCTATTTATAAAGTTGTAGATTTGCTTAAGAACATTGGAGTTTATGTTGTTATAGAACCACATATGTCACAAACATATCTTGATGGTGCTGCGCTTATGATTAAAGGTAAAAACCCTATTATAGGCATGACTATTAGACATGATCGTTTAGATAACTTTTGGTTTACTCTTTTGCACGAACTTGCTCACATACTACTTCACTATGGAAAAGGCACAAGTTTATTTTATGACGACCTTGAGTCAGTAGATCACCATGATCCCAGAGAAAAAGAATCCGATGATCTTGCCATTGAAACAATGATCCCCAAAAGTAGTTGGAATAGAAGTCCAGCGAGCATTCTTCCCTCTGTCGAAGCGGCTATAAAGCTCGCAGAAGAATTAAGCATTCATCCAGCTATTGTTGCAGGAAGAATGAGATATAAAAATAAATACTTTACCTATCTCAGTCCTATTATTGGTCAAGGTGAGGTTCGAATGTTATTCCCAAATATTAACTGGAAGATATAAAAAATCATGAAAGATAATTCATTTTACCTACCAATACTTAAATGGAAAACTGGAGAGAAGGGTGCTTTAAAAAAGCTAAGCGTAGAACTTAAGCAGATAGTTATTCCTTTGGTTGAGTTTGTGAAGAAAGAAAAGATTGTAAAGGCTGAGGACAATAAAACTGTATACATACCCATTCCAGATTCAGATGTTTTCAGGGATGACCTTCAGTCAATCAGAGAATCATTTTCTGATATGACTTTATTCGTAGACACTAAATTGCTTACTGACGTGGATCGAGAGAATGCTGTTGTAAATATTTGTCAGAAGGTAACTCTTTTTGATAACAAATTGTATCCAGTTGTTTATTTGTCTGAGCTTGAAAATGTATTCAGTCAAGAAACTAAAGATTTATTAAATAAGAAGGGATACTGCCTGCGTGTGTCTGGAAATGAGCTGAAAAGGTTAGATTCGTTAATGCTAGAGGTGAGTAAAAAACAAAAAATTCACCTGGTATTTGATTTCGGAGTCACGGATAAAACTATAGAAACGTTTGTTCCATTCATTCGTAAATGTAAATATATTAAACATTGGAAGTCAATAACACTTGCAAGTGGCGCAGCACCCAAATACCTCACGGAATTTGATTCTGGTGCAATTGGGAAACTTAAAAGACTAGATTGGCTAGCCTGGAATAAAATTGTAGATAATCTCAACGGTTTCGTTTCTGTTAACTACGGTGACTTTGTTACCAGGTTTCCAATATTTGAGAACATTCATAATCCAAATACAAGTTTTAGTTTCAGATATACAGGAGATGAAAATTGGTTCATATTTCGAGGATTCTCTAAAAAGTCTAAGCATTACAAGGGGTATATTCAATACCGAGCTCATGCCGTGAATTTAGTTGATAATAAAAAATATCAATTTTCTGGTGAGAGTTTCAGCAATGGTGACACCTATGTTAAATCTAAGGCAAAATTAGTTGATGATATTACTGGAAATCCTCTGAATAAGAAGTGCGGGAATGCGACCACTTGGTTACAAGCGGGAATCAACCATCATATTTGTAAAGTTGTAGACCAGTTAATTAATGAGCTCTGATTTCTATTTATAAGGTATTGCCTAACGTAGTCTTTGACATCAATTATGCTAAGGTTAGCAATCAAAACTTTAACTAATTCATCTTTTACTGAATTGGTTAAAGTTTTGTATAGAGCTTCTTGTTTCAGTATTTCGACGATTTCGTTTTTCCAGAGTAGACTTACAACAGCTTCTAAGTCTTGGTGGATATTTTCAGATGGTTGCCTCAACTCAATTAATAAAGGTTCTCCCTTGCCAGTGACATCTTTTGCAAGTACTATTCCCCACCAGTCTGGTACTGCCTGAATAGTGTGTAGTAGGTGTTTTTTACCCACAACAATAGTGACCTTGTCAAATACTGCATTGTATCCATCAATCTGTCCCGATAACCTTGCCAAGGTATCTAAGTCACCTTTGAGTTCATAACCATGCAATACGCCATTTATGACAGCGATGTCTGCCCTAGTTCCAGTATTTGACAAACTAAATTCAGATATAATTACAGTATCGTGAGTTCGGTTGTATGTGTTTCTTAATTGCTTTATTAATGATTTTCTAATAGTTTTGTCTCTAGTGAAGTGCATGGCAGTGTACATTATTATCAGTATAGACAAAATTTTATGAATACACCATACTGCACTAACTCAGTTTAAGACATGGAGATAAGTTATAATAATCTCGTGGGATCACAAAAAACATTTGGCAAAAATATTAAAAAAGCTCGCAATAAAATCGGGCTTACTCAAAAACAAGTTGCCGATAAAGCAAAAATCCATGTTAACTACTATGCCCGAGCTGAAAGGGGCGAAGAAACATTATCTATGAAAACTTTAAAAACTATTTGTAAAATCTTAAAAGTTAAATCGTCTGATATTTTAGATTTCTAGTTACTTTTCTTTTTCTTAGGAGATTTTTCCGGACTTATTAGTTTAATCTTGCCACTTTTTTCATCTTCCACCAGTTTATGTGCCATTATGTGGGCCAAGGCATTGAAATCTTCAAGCAAAGCAACGGCGTCTTCTTTAGTTGCATCTTTTTCGCCCTTTTCATACCTTAAATAACGCAGGGCACTATCAATTTCTTTTTCAGTTATTTTAAAACTTGTATATTTCTTTGTCATAGTGTTCCTTATTTTACTTGATAATGTCAATTAAATAAACTTGGATAACTTTAAGAAGCTAAACATTTCTTTAGCTGAACCTTTATCATCAATTCTTCTCATGATTTCTCGGCTTTTAATGTGTGAAAGAATGTTGAGACTGCCTTCCCACAAAATCTCCCTGTCGATAATAGCTAATTTGCGATGATGATTGCCTAGACAAATTAAAACCTGAACTCCAATTTGCTCAAAATGCCGAATTTCCAGCTCTGATTGATTTGCATAGGGTTGTCGATGTTCCTTGGGGTCACGAGTTACCACATAAACTTTAATATCACGACTCACCAACTTTTTAAATATTGGCGCCAGCTTATTCATTCTAATTGTGGTAATAAAAGGACTTTCAATTATAATTTCATTTTTTGAGTGAAGTAAATCCTTCTTGAATTGCTTATAAAATGTCTTTTCGTCATATAGAGAAGAATTGTTCATAGTTTTTTCTCCTCTATTGTATCAATAATGGTGACTTTGCCGTTATAATAGGTAAAACCAAGAGCTTTTAGCTTTTCATAAACCTCGAAAATATTCTTGAAAAGGTGTTCCACCTGTGGGACAGTAAGCTCACAAATATAAAACAATCACCGAATAGTGATTTTTTTATATTTAAGGGCCATGGTGTTAGATGACAAACGAAGTGGGGAGAGTGAGTCGTTGAGTCCCACCTCACCAGTATTTTTGGTAAGTAAAAATATTCGCCAATTAGATTAATTAATAATTAAAAAAGAGGAGAATTTATCATGAAAAAAATATTTGCAACATTTTTTGTTTTTGCGATTGCTTTGGCTTTAGTTGCCCAACCTGTTTTAGCAGGTGGAGGTCAGGTGCAGGGAGATAAGGGAGAGGGAAAGGTAATTCAAGATGGTCCATGCCCTTTTGGAGGTGATACTCCAGCCGGCCCTCAGGACTAGCCCGCATTGTAAAAATACTAGATTAATGAAGGTTGGATAATTTATTGTTCATATTTAGCTTGAACAATAATTCTAATTTTAGTGTTCCAGTTAAAAACCGCCTGGCTCACAAGCTATCAATTAAACTTTAATTAGTTGGTAAGACTTAGAGCCGAGGCCAATTTTTTGAGCATAATCGAGAATATATCTACCAGTATAAGTTGCTTTTCCCTGTCTTTTATCAAGCATGTCTAGCATGGCCTTATCAATGGCAACTGGATCTCTAGAAGCAAAAACTCCCAAGTCAGCATAGATAGGAGTCATTTTAGTACTATCACAATCACAGTTTTCGACCAAACTAACAGCATAGATCAGATGAATGTCATTAGGTTTTTTAGCGGCTAGAGCATACTCAGCAGTTCTTTCCATAAAGCTAAAGTTAGCATAAACATATTCTTCATTCCAATTGATCTGACCAGTGCTAGATTCATTTTTAGCTTTATCCCAATCAATAGTTTCATTTTCAGGGATTTCTGGAATGGCATGAGCTTCAATCTTGCCTCTTTTGGAAGCATAGCCGATGCCAAGCATTTTAATCGCTCCACCATAGCCAGTCATGCAATGACCCTTGAAATGAGAGATGACAAGTACTTGCTTGCTTTCATGTAATTTTCTGGCAATTTTACATTGTTTGAAGTGCTTGCCATTTTTTATAGAAACAAGCACCTGATCGCGACCATCATCACCATCAGCAACAATAAAAGGAATGCGAGTAAAACCATGCGTTTTAGCAATTTGACGATGATTCTTGCCCGTTGATCTGGGACCACCAGCAGTATTGGTTTCCATAAAGACGGTCTTAACATTTTCTTCTTCTAAATAATCAATGACAGCATTCATGTACTTAGGTTTGATAAAGCTGATATTACCTGGTTCACCAGAATGAATTTTAAGAGTGATATCTTTTTCAAGCTTTATTTTGCTATCAGCAATAAGTTTTTTGAGAACAATTTTGGCAGTTGAGTTCCACTTTGATTTGTTGGTAATGGGCTGGTAGTAAACTTTAGCAGCTTTCATGAAAGTTCATTATAGCTTAAAAAAATATTTTTATTGATTTCTGAAAACAAGAATCGTTAACTCATCGGGTTGGAACACTAGATTTTTAAACAAAAAATCAAGAAAAAAGCGCACAGATTTTTTTGTAATTTAGAGACGTTCTTGAAAAGATGCTTCACCTGAGAGACAATAAGCTTTACCTTAACTAAACTTTGACTGCTTAGCTCAGTTGGTTAGAGCGCTTCGTTTACATCGAAGAGGTCATAGGTTCGACTCCTATAGCAGTCACAACTAGTAGAGATTTATCACTAATGTTACAATAATCGTCTGTTGTTTAAAAATAACTTTTATTCGCCAAGCTAGCCAAGGTGGTCAAGGCACGTGTCTGAAAAACATGGGATTGAGGTTCGACTCCTCAGCTTGGCACATTAACAACTTATTACGATTCAGTAAACGCGAGAGTAGCTCAGCTGGCTAGAGTGTCTCCTTGCCAAGGAGAAGGTCGCGGGTTCGAATCCCGTCTCTCGCTCATATTAGGAAATTCGCTTTACGCGAATTTTCTCATATGAACAAGGGCCGTAGATAAAAGCCCCTGTTCTGCCGTCGAGTATGCAAAGCATACCCGAGTAATACTGGAAGCATAGCGAGCAGTGGCATCCCGTCTCTCGCTCCAAAAATATAATTTTCTGCCCAGATAGGATTTTATCATGCCAAGTCATGAATCAATAAATGGACCCTCTTCAATAGTCCAAACTGAAACTCCTGACTCAGAACTTGAAGCAACGCCACCAGCAGCTCAAGACAGACTCACCATCCCAGAACCAGAAACAGCTCCTTTTTTAGATATTTTAGAAGCAATAAGACAAAGACAAATTGAACTTTATCGGATAAATCTTAAAAAATTAGAGAGAATCGGTCCTAATACCTGGCAATCTAGTGAAAAGCATGCTCGTCACAGAATGCAGGAAAATCATATGCGCCAAGTAGTAAGAGTAATTAAAAAAAAGATCCAAGCTACTAATGTCGTATTAACAGAATTACACTCAGAACTTATTAATTTGCCACCACATTTTAATGCCGCCGATTTAGCAACTATTTCTTACTCAGGCTTACATTTTTTATATTATGAGTTACTCGCAACCAGATTACCCGACGATCATCCATTAGCTGCAAATGTTTGGGGATTCAAACAAGTAATCGGAATTGCTTTAGAATCAAGGGAACCAGAATTTAAAACCTTGATATAATAAAATTATTATTGCTACGCACAATTAGAAGTAAGCTAAAAAAAATTCCTTGAAAAAATTATTTGATAACTAAAATGTGCCCCAGGGGGGAATCGAACCTCCGACGCCAGGTTTCGAAGACCTGCGCTCTATCCACTGAGCTACTGGGGCAAAATATTTTTTTAAGCTACTCCTCAAATTATATCAACTTTTCGATATAATTACATTTGTTGCTCGCTATTTCTTTAAAATAGATAAGTTATTAATAACATGCCGATGTGGCGAAATTGGTAGACGCGCACGCTTCAGATGCGTGTGGGGTTAAATCCATGGAGGTTCGAGTCCTCTCATCGGCACAACCAGCCCACTTTATGAACATGTCTAACCAAAGCAAAGAACTATCAATCCTTTATTGCAAAGATAATAAAGATGTGGAGAAACTGGTGGACGAGCACGCTTCAGGTACGAGTGAAGTTCGCCCACGGAAATTTGAGTCATCTTATCAGCACAAAGATAACAACTTTAAAAAAATACCCAAACAAAATAAAGAACCACAGATATCTTATTATTATTACAATCAAATTCAAACAGGTTATATTGTTATTGATGGAGGAGATAGTTCTGCTAGAAATGGGCTCAGAGACGTACTGAGAAATTATTTACCAAGAATTGGCTATTTGGAAAAAGGTCAAATTTTTGAAATACACGGTTTAAGACTAAAAGTTATCGATAAAACTAGGTTTGAAGTTCTTTCATATATAAGTCGCGCTTGAGCCACAATTATTCACCATGATTACTCCCCAGCAGAAGAATCGAAAATTCTTCTCAATCTTCTAATCGCATAAGATTGTTGTGGCGTCTCTCCTCCCCTAGTGCCCGGTTTAGAATTATCGGTGGCAGAATTATAGGCAACACCCTCCCAATTAGGACAATGACCACAAGCTATTGGATTGGGAGTAGTAACTCTACAATTTTTATAATCCTTATAATTACCACAGCCTTTTTTTTAATCTCACGAGGACTAAGGCGACCCATACAACTCAAGTTTTCTGGAATCTTTGAAGTCATAGCGTGACTTGTTTTAATTAAATAAATTCAAATAAACAGAGAGTTAATCATGTGATAATTATAGATTAACACACCAACAGCTGTATTTAAATAATAAGCTTTGAAAAAAATCTGTATAATACAGCTATATGAAACTTATCTCCGGTTCATCCAACCCCCAACTAGCGGCTAATATCGCTCAACAGCTCAATATACCCATAATTAAGTGCAAAATTGATCAATTTAGCAATGGTGAAAAAAGGATCTGGATTAACGACAAATTGCGTGGGGAAAATGTTGCTCTTGTCCAATCTTTTACTCACCCGGTTGATGAGCACATCATTGAAACGCTGCTAATAATTGATGCTCTAGAAAGACTCGACGTTCGTCATATTAACCTAGTCATTCCTTGGATGGGTTATTCCTTGCAAGATAAAGTTTTTCGCTCAGGTGAACCAATTTCTGCTAAAGTAGTTGCTGACTTAATTTCCAATGCTTATGTCAAACGCGTCTTACTCATGGATCTTCACAATGACAGTATCCCGGCATTCTTTAACATTCCCACTAATTATCTATCAGGCTTAGATATTTTTACTCAATACATTAAAGATAATTTTGATCTCGATCAAACCATAATTGCCAGTCCAGATTTTGGCGGTTTAAAAAGAGCTCGAACCTTTGCCAAAAAACTAGGCCTAGATCTAGTTAATATTGATAAAACTCGTGACTTAACCACTGGCAAAGTGACGGCAGTTAATTTACATGGCGATGTCCAAGGAAAAATAGTAGTGACTCTAGATGATGTTATCGTCTCTGGTGGTACGGTGATCAAAGCGGCTGAGTGTCTCAAACAAAATGGAGCTAAAAAAGTTATCTTTCTTTCCAGCCACGGCTTGCTCACCAACAACGCCGCAGCCAAATTACAAGATTCAAATATCGACCAAGTCATAATCACCAATACCATTGCTCACGATCAATTGCCGGCTAAATTTGAAGTCTTAGATGTCGCTTCAGTTTTTGCTGATAATTTAACAAAGTGGTTGTAAGCAGGTAAATTTAAAACCAACATCAAACTTTTTGCCTGATATAATAATCTCGTTGTTAGTTACTCAAATTCTAACTCGTTACATAAAACCCAAAGGAAAATATGCGCGTCTCACAACTTGCTTTCAAACCGATTAAAAATGCTCCGGCTAATGCCAATACCGTTAATCATAAATTCTTGGTTCAAGCTGGTTATGTGCGCCAACTCATGGCTGGTGTTTACACCTACACCCCACTGGGATTAAAAGTTTTAAACAAAATCCAAAACATTATCAGAACAGAGATGAATGCTATTGGGGGTCAAGAGATATTGATGCCCATGTTGCATCCCAAAAAAAACTGGGTGACCACCGGGGGTTGGGATTCAATTGATGTGTTGTTCAAAGTTAAAAGTAG